>Ga0209092_10000586_pt1 | contig 36116 bp, 28 predicted proteins | sample FraStrMetagenome_FD_187446 | JGI IMG/M metagenome (GOLD analysis project Ga0209092, IMG submission 187446) | Marine eukaryotic phytoplankton communities from Arctic Ocean - Fram Strait ARC3M Metagenome (SPAdes) (version 2) | ecosystem: Environmental > Aquatic > Marine > Oceanic | place: Fram...
TGGTCATGAAAACGAAAGTATTGGTTTCTTGCTTTTATTAGCTTCATCGTGTACACCCGTAACCAATCAATTTAAAATGCGAAAAATAGCAATTTTTTGACGCCAAACCCTACAAAATAGCAAAAATCTTGAAGCCGAACCCTACAGAATAGCAAAAATCTTGAAGCCTGACCCCCAAATATCACACTTTTGAGCGATCAAATATTTTGTGTTCTACGGTATCTTATTTTTAATATAGTTTGAATGACCTTTGATTTGGTGATTCATGTGGAAGAGTCACATGAAAAGATCCAATCCCATAACTGACCCTATGGATATCCTGGAAAACACTGACACTTTCTTTCCTGATCTACCAAATAAAATGCAAAACATTATTTGAAAACTTAGATGGTATGAATTCTTTCAACATTTCGATAAGTGCATTGACTTATTTTAAAAATGATCACAGCCCTTACACTAGTCTAAGACAATTCTTGTTAATCTCAAATGCGTATTCAATTGCGTTGCTAGCAAAAGCTGAAAGAAATATTAGTGCCTTTTTTGTAAAAATCAAATACTCTATCTAGTTGAACCATATAGTCTTTATATTGTGAGCTTATGTTATTGCTTTCTAAACTATGAAACCATCTCTAAACTTCTTGCAGCTCATATCAATACTCTTAAATGTTCGAATTTAATGAGGTAAGTGGTAAATGACATTATCGTTGAAATTTAGAGTCATCAAACTTTGTACTAAGTTGATAGTTTTTCATCGACTTTTTTATTACAAAACAAAACAAAATAAAATAAACATGGAAATACAATGAAAAATCAAACACTGCTGACGTCAAGTCCTCAAATTTTAGTAAAATCCATTATTATTGCACGACTCGATACATTTTCTACAGAAGAACAGAAAGTACAATAAATCCAGCATTCAGCTTGCTTGAATTAATCTTTCCCAAACACAATTTTTAAAACTATAAAATGTTTTTTGGAGGGAAAAGTAAAAATTTGGCACCTCCACTATCGAAGGCACCCCCAGGACCGCAACCTTCACCTCCGTCTCTTTTTCTTGGAGCTTTTGATTGGTGGGTAGAGAAATGTGGTGATTTGATCAGGAGTGATCTTACATTCAGCTCAAATGCGAAAATTATGCATCAAGCTTTGGAAGGAAAAATCGAAGATCTACAGCTTCATATCCTGAACTTTCTACCCGGAGAAGATCTCATAAATCTTTGCAAAGCCTTAGATGCCGGTAGTGTGATTGTATCCGAATCTCAATTGATGAGTTTTGAAGACTTACGAAACTTCTTTGAGAATGGGGAAAGAGAGCATTCATACCGTTCCGTCATTATAACAGATCAATGGTTTGATGTAGATTCAGAATATCAGCCTTTAGCCAACGAAATCTTTTGCAAATTGAGGCAATTTTACAATAAAGGATGTTCTGTGATTATAGGAGGGCCGATGGGAGTTTTCTCAGCAACAACAACGATCAGCAATCTTTTCGATTTGGAATGGTCTTTTGCTTCTTATACAACTAAGAGTATGAAGAAAACACGTATCGGTGAAAGAATCCTTGGAGATTCTTTTCCCTTTGAAGTACAGTACCTCAAGTCTAATTTTATCAAAGCTCCTCCGAACGAATCTCTCTTCATCGAGCACATAAATAGTGAAGAATATTCAGACGACTCGGATTATGAATTTGGGCCTCCAGAACCTAGCACAGATACCCCTGTTGCTGTGCACTTCAGAGAGGAAGGAGGAAGTATTTCATATTTTGGTTTCGTGAACTCATTGGATGTTTCATATGGAGCGATGATGCTGCGATTGGCAAATGCTACTTATCATTTTAATAGGGACGGATTGATCGAAATTGGTTGTTGTTTTGCAGAGGAAAAGTTCACATCCGAGCGAAGCGAGGACATGTTGTCTATGGCAATGAATTTAATTGCGGTACTGTTGCGTTGTATCGTATCTCATTTTCGCCATTGGCGGGCTACATAACCTATAGATCTAGTAACTCTGAGCTTATTTTACGTGTAACGCCCATGAGGAAGATATGTTCGTACGTACAACAATAACAAAATTAATTGATAATCTCAACATAAATAAATAGAGAGAAAAAGCAAAAATTCAAAGTTCTTTTCTCCAGTAGAGTTCGGATCAAATGCATTTTCAATTGGGTTGCTAACGAAAGAAATATTAGAGGATATTTTGCAAAAAATTCTCTCTCTCTGGTTGAACCAGATAAAGTCGTCATATTGTGAACTCTAATTTTATTGCTTTCTAAATTATGAGTGACGTCAAGTCCTCAAATTTTAGTGGAATATCACATTTCCAATGCAGATGTTCACCAGGATGTAAATAGTGAAGTAGAAGATTCAATTCACTTTTGTTCAACTGAGCAAAGAAAATGATGTCAAATCAAAACAGAATCCACACTTATTAGCTATTGCGTTAATGCTTTCGTTATACAAAAATATCAAGTGTTGAAACTTAAATAAATGCGGATCATCATCGTGCTATTGACTGGTTATGATTAGATTCTACTTCCTAAATTTGGTCTTTTTATGACCTAAACATCGAGACGTAAAATATTAAGTCCCTGCAACAGAACCCAATACTCACAGTATACAACGTAAAAGGCCCAATTCTATTCCATATAGTTGTGGTTATGAAAATACTTGAGTCAATGTACTTCTTCAAAAGTGTCCCAATTGATCTCATCATTATGAGAATGTGTAAATCCGATCTTCCTTTCTGCTTCTACAACAAGCTTTGGTCGATATGCCACAACGTAGGTCCTCCTCTGTTTATTTTTCATTCGATTTCCACCTGATCCATGTACAACATATTCGTCATGGATTGTGACTGATCCTCTAGCAGCTGGAGCCAATTGTATGACATCACCTTTCTTCTCGTCGACTTCAATTGTTAGGGCATGCCCTTCTTCTCTTGAATCATTTAAAGCTTTATGTGGCCTTAAAGTTTTTGAAATATGACTTCCTGGTACATACCGTAAACAACCATTTTCCTCACGGGAATCATCAATTGCAAGCGAAAATGTACAAGTCCTCGTTTCATCAACACCGAGTACTTTGGAACCTGGCCAATATCCCATATCCTGATGCCAGCTAAAGACAGCATCTGATTTATCAGGCCTCTTATTCAAGAACTGGTCATAATCTTTGGTCATATCTAGTTTGGGGTGTAGCTGGCATGCAATACATTTCGTAAGTTGCTCATAAACATTATTTTCAAATGGGGGGTAATACTTTGTGGGTAACATACAATTTACTATGCTCCACTTTTCAAACGGAGTAGAAAACGGTTTGCTCATATCACAAAAATCCTTTCCTGGAACATTGATTTCTCTGTGAATGAACTTGTCAAATATTTCTTCGATTTCTGAAACTTCTTCTTCAGTCAACACATTTGGAAGTGTACAACATCCTCTTTCGTGAAAATCATTAATTTGTTGAGGAGACAAAATATATTCTGTTCGAGAAATTCGTCCAAATTGCTTTGCGCCCAGTGCTGGTAAGATGGCACTAAGAACAAATGCCAGTTGTATCATTGCAGAGATAACTTGCATTTTCTTCGGCAAAGCTTTTAATATTTTATGATGTCCCTCATGTCATCCTCTGTCATATTTATGTAGACAATCATTTAGACAATCATGTAGAAAATAATGATATATTATTAAAATGAGAACAGTCGAAATTGTTGTACATCGTATGTCTGTTGTGTCTTGTACTTCGTATGTTTGTTTGTGTCTGAAATAGTTTACAGTGTTTCCCATTGCATTGTACTGAGACAGGGCCCACGGTTTCACCAGCTAAAACTTTCGAAACATATGGTCGCCCCTCCGTGCTTTATTACCCTTAGATCTACACAAAGTTTGACATTAGTGAATTTCTTTGCCCGAGGGGCTGGCCTAGCCTGAAACACCTAACGACAATAAAGTAAGACTAAAACCAACCACATGTCTAAAGATGAGAAGGTTGGTGAAACCCTGAGCCTTAAATATATATACCGGGGGAAACACCGGAAACAATAACAGAAAAAACAAGCAAATACACAAATATAGATACAGATGGATGAGGTTTCAGCTGCGACCAGACACTGAACAGACAATCGCCTCACTCTTTAAATTTTATTCACACGATCTACTTCACTATCTCACTTATTTCCAGATGTAATAGAATTCGATCTTCAAGCTTTATTTGGAAACATTCTTATCTAATCATTTTTGTGATGAGAAGAATACAAGTATTTTTGATGTTTCGACTTCTTTTGCGGTATCGAAATATGATAAAAAAAAACTGGGGTATGGTCAGGAACACAAGTTGCCATTGTTTCGATGTGCAAAAGAATACAACTCATCTTCTCCAAACAAAACAAAAGAAGATTTTCATTTATACAATATTTCAAAAGGTTATTATGTTAAGGCAACAAGTTTACTCAAATTCTATTGAGGCAATCTTGGCTTGTAAAGCTTCCATCTTTTTGTTAAGTTCCAATTTCTCAATTTGATCAGAAAGACCCAATTCATCTAACTTAGCTTTGATGTCTTTCAAGTCCCTCTCAATATCTGCCTTGTTACGTCCCAATCCATTCAACATTTCTTCTCCATCCTTGGTATATTGAACCTTGATAGGGTATTGATCCAAGGGAGAAATTTCATAAATTTGGCTCCATCCGAAGTATCCCAAAGCCAAAGCAGGAAGAAGAGCGTTAGGGTGGAAGAACATGGAGTTTTCAACAATAGCATGTCCAGTGAGTTTTTCCCAAATGGCAAACCCGGTAATACCCAACATAGCGTATCTTCCTTGAGACAATTCCAATTCACGAAGTCCCTTACGTCCTTGGGCGTCATTTCCCAAGCTGGAATAAAGATTGAGTGGATCAAAGTTGTAATCTCCAGCAACTCCGTATTCCCAGATGTTGCTCATATCGGATCTATGCTTTTCTCCAAGAGCAGTTCCTGCGGTTCTTCTAAGAGAAGTGGCGTATTCAAGGTATCCAAGACCGGCAAAAGCAGTAAGAATAGCAAGAGCAGAAACGGGGTTAACTCCGTTAAGTACAGAAGGGGCACGTCCACCCTCTTGAAGCATCCAGCTGGGAGCCAAAAGCTCAGACATGGGCCATCCTACTACAGCAAGCATAGCGAGACGAGCGTGACGGATTTCGCATTCCTGAAGGTAGTACAAGTCATAATCTTCAGTGAAGCCAAGAGGATCAAATCCGAAATCTCCGGCGTGATCACCAGTGAGTGCGGTGGGTCGCTTAAGACCACGGACAGACACAGAGTAGTCAATATTGGCATAACGTCCACTGCAATTACACAGGTTGTTTCGTTAGAAATTATATCATGCAAGATTTGTGACGTGGTAGAATCAATATGAGCAAAAAAAATATTTGTGGAAAAAGCTCAAACTTTTGCAAATCTACACACTGTGCTATAACTTACGGCTCGAGTCCGAGAGGATTGTAGGTGGAAACTTCTTCCTCAGGGGCAGCTTCTTCCTCTACAACTGGCTCAGTTACAGCGGGAGCGGCGGCTTCTACAGGAGCTGGTGTTTCTACTGGAGCTGGGGTTTCAGCCTTCTCCTCTACTTCTACGGGAGCAACAGCAATAACAGGGGCACTTCCAGTTTCGCTCTCGGCTTTGGTTACATCAGCAGCCAATCTGGTGCTGGACATCATGGAGGATGGCATAACGAATGCAGAAGCATTGCAGGTGAGTGCTGCAAGAATAGATGCGGTGTAACAGAATTTCATCTTTGATATATTGTTAATGTTGGATATGAGAATTGAGATAAAAGACTTTGTCGAGAGTACTAAGACTGAACAATAGAAGCAAGAGATGAATCGATACAATCGCAAATGCAATATTCTTTGTAAAATATTGTGAGAAATAGGTAGCTGCTACGAAACTACGCAACAGCAATGGATGGATGGATTAAATGATGTATGTCTTACATCATCAATATACCGTATCTAACACATCATATATGTTTTCTTCATTTATCCACGTTTGGTTCGGCATTATTTTACATCGTACGTATGTTCAAGTACTTTTTCCAACGTTTTAAGGTAATTTGATTTTAAATACCAAGTTGAAGATATGCATTTATTTAGAGAAGCACAGCATTCCAAACAGCAAAGTGGATTCGTGAAATACGCACTAACTACGTTTTTGTAGATACGTGTCTCTACAGTAGAAAATCCTACAGGGCAAAAAGTTTCAGTTTTCTTCTTTCATTTTTCTCCGCATATAGTATGTACCATACTGCTGTTCTACTGCTGTTAGTATCGTTATTTATTAATTTTATGTTTTGAAAAGCACACATCATTATGTTTTCGCCTTGTTATGCCACAAAAATCTGTTGCATATTATAGTTTTTCTTCAATGAGCAGGGTCGTGTGGCGAGCTTGTGTAGAGCAGAATTGTTTCTCACATGTATTTTCAAGTCACGTAAAAATATATCAGCTTTGGAATCATGCAAATTAGGTAAGCTTTCAGGTTACATGTGGCAATATTCAAAATGAAAACCGCCATCACATTTTTACTTTTTTTATTTCTTTGACGAAGAGATTTTCACTTCTGCTGTATATGCACATGGCTCTGCGGTGGATTGAATGATCGACTTTTAGGAATTTTGTACGATTTGTACATTGCACATCAAACAAAATGAGTTTATTTTATTACATAAACGAATCCATACCATCTCGAAGAATTTTTAAATCCGAATTTGATTAACTGAACTGCGCCTCATAATGTCGGTTTGGATTCATCACAAACATTGGAAAATAAACTGCCTAATTTTTTTAAACTTGGAAATTATTTTGATGATGCTATGGAAGAATCTAAAAATGGAATTCGTATGAGTCATTAACCCCCTCATAAAAATTTAATGAATGAACCTGTGGTAGGTGTAAAGTATATGATGGTTATGAATATCTTCCAAAACGATTACAAATCGAGCATGGATATGAACAAAGCTTTGTACATAAACCTCCTACCTTTGGATATATATTTCATGCTCTATTCCTACCGAGCCCTCCCATAAAAGTCATCTTACAATCTATGCAGACATTTTCCAACACTGATCAAAGTGAAATTAATTCAAATCATCCAGTTTTAATTCCAGGCTAATATTATGCAGTTTAAGCACGTGTTCGTCATCCTAAAGGTGTGGATAACAAGGCTGGTCTAAATGGGCGAGGAATCAAACATGCGGATGTAAGTGGACTTATCTGTGAAGGAGGGTATAAAGAGTTTGCTATCCGTGTATCTACACATACAATACAATATCTTTCGGAAAATCTTCACCAACACCAAGATCAAAATAGCGATGAACCCAAAATTATATATTATTTTCGGATTCCAATGATACAGCAGCTTATATGGCTGGTCCATCAACTTTTCATCCACCAATAAGTCACACTATGGCTACAAAGAATTCAAAAATGTACTAATAGTATCGAGACCGATTGTACATGATACGTTACACATTGATAAGCAGAGAGGAGAAGAATATACTTCAGAAATATATTATGATACATTTATCGCCTTATTCATGGCCATTCAAGCAAGATGATTATCATGTGACCTGAGTAATTTCGGATATTTCGCATCCCAAATTTCAGGGACAGAATGCAAACTGCAACATCGTGATTATTAATGGACTATAGATGGCGTCGTTCCAAGAGCAGACGCAACTATTTGTACTCCACCATGGTTAGATGAAGAGGCTTTTTTTAGGCTCGAAACTAAAATAATGATGAATTAATGAGAGTAAGGAAATATTGTTCAATGCTATGACTATATACTCCGCAAAATTAACGTAGATTATTGATTTGAATAAATCTGGTCAGCATAATAATAAATTTGGGCATTAGTATCACACAAAGTTCTAGTGCTAATATTTTCTATCAAAAAAAGAAACAAAAGCATATTCTATGGGTCCTTTTGGAAAAATTAAGTGCCAAATTTTTCTTTACTCTACCATCAGATTTTTTTACAGAAGATGAGTTCGAACTATTCGATGAATTTGCGAATCTGTATGATATTGATCAAGCCATCGGTTACGCTACAGTGCATTGAAGACATCGATAAACTGTATAGGTCTAAGTTTTCCTCATTTGAATTTATGTACACTACAAAAATAAATGAAATCTTTTATGATACTCTGGATTTTATTCTTATTGAAAATGGATGATGCATCACGAAGGCATCTGGAAACATAATTTATAAAATATTTCTACGTGAAATCATTGCGCTTTGCTCTTTTCAATTTAATGAATACATAGATATCATCATCATTATTGTGTATATTATTTGTCACATCTTTCTAATGAGACAGCAGAAAATTGTGAATCATAAAATATTTGAATTCTATTCTGCGAAATAGAGAAAGTCTCAATAATCACTTAGTGAAACTAACTATGAATTAAATATTACTTAAAGTATTTTGCAATAGTACTTAGGAATGCCATGATGTGACAAGTCAACCAGATCAAAGATGATGAGACGATGATGTCGGAGTTCTAGTTCTCATGTTGCTCTCTTTCCTAGACCCTGAATTCTTCGATACCACGCTTCCAGCGAAACTCCCATTTGGCGATGTCGCACGACTTGATGCTGCATTAATGACATTTGGGAAACTTTTTTGGTGGTTTGTGCTACTAGGAAAAACAAGTTCATCTCCGATGGCTAGAGAATTTAAGAATAAATGTCAATAGATGCAGAATTAATATACATCATAATATCAGATAACAGAATTCAACAAATGTACTTACAAATTCTTGTGTGACGATAAGACCCAGATGAAAAATAACCATCTGTCCTGGAGCATAGTCTTAACCACCTAGGCGTCTCTTCATGAATTACATTGGAAATGATGGGATAAAGTGATTTAGCCATTGACAAAAATGACCTCTGAAGTTCACTTTGAACAACAAACGAAGAATCGGTCCGGTCAACATTACTAATAGAGCTTGTACTATAGCCACCTGCACTGAAACCACTAATGCTGACATTACTGTGATGGCTATGATGCTTTCGTTCTTCGCCAAAATGTCTGGAAGATGATTGAATATTTGACCCTTCTGTTGACAAACCTTCGCTACTTGCAACACTGGGACCAGCACTATGGGCAGAACTCAGACGATGATGACGATCCATACTATCTGGGCTAGATGGATTTGAATAGTTCATTCGAGTATTACGGTAGGCTTTCGAGCCTCCTTTTGCTCGTTTCCTAGCCTGTACTATAGCTAACAGCATATCACGATTTCGAACAATCAAAAGATGCAAAAGCTCCATAAAGACAACGATTCCACGAGCTAACTTTTCCTGATTTTGTACAATTTCCCCTTCACTCAACCTATTATCTCCACCTGATCCATGTCCTCCACCCTCATCTCCTATTTCGTCTTCTTCTGCGACATACCTGTTTCTTCTCAATAAATTGTGACCAATTTCTTTTATCTTACTGTTATGAATACAATCTGCGACAACTTTTGTAACTGATGTCCCTACTCCTGGGCTTTTTGAGACGCCTTAGAATTGTTATACATACTACAATCAGTGATTTCGATTGAATAATACGTCAAAATGCAAATAAATGATTTGACTTACCTAAGACAGCCATTCCATTTGATGCGACGGCAGTTCGGAATAGGACCGCACACCAACTACATACCGCTTCAACACCTGCTTCAAGAGGGCTTTGAAGTAAAACAGTTCTATTGATAACCACTTGCCTTGAAACACAGGCAGGGAAACTCTCCTTCACCTGTAATTGGGTCACACGTAAATTTTTCTCTGCAAAATCACCAGTTGATGATTTCAGATAATCACGGGTTCCTCTCAACCGACCTTGTTTTTTGGGTTGAGTATAATGAAATCTGTCAACCCCTATCAAAGAGCCCCCTTCAGTCCTCAAGGGCGGATCTCCAGAAAGGCCAAAATTAAACGATCCCGTTTTTCCAAAGTGTTCACGAACGTTCGAGTAGCTTCCAGCAGTAGAATAAGATCTGTAGTCACTGTCAATCGTGAGGCTACTGCTCTTGGGTTTTGATTTATCACGTTCTGTTCTGGTATTACTTTTCCGTTTGCTGTAAAAAATTGGATCAGGAGATTCTATGTGATTATTGAACCATTCAGGTGATCCACGAAGATCTATTTCTCCTTTCACCATTGGTCGTAGAGGGGTCACCTTAATTTTGATTGGTTCAAAAGCAGTACCTGCTGTTATTCTTTTATTTTGACGCTTTGGTGTTTCTTCTGGACGACCATCGTCTAAAACTAAATCAATTGGAGTCTGGACTGGTAGAAGCGACTTGATTACACCTTTAATATGATTACCGAATTCCTCCAGTTTGAATCTTGATGGAACACGATGTACAAATTCAGTTCCTATCAATAAATCAGTATCTCCGCCATGAAACCACACTCGATAAAATCTACCAAGAGACGACGATAGTTCTAGCTGATTATTCGTATCGACTACTGGTACTTTTGATGCTACAACTGATGCTAAACGTATGTATACAGATGAAAGCCTTGCATAATTGTATGTTTCGGAGTAGAATTGAGAAGCTAAGTTCCAGGCAAATCTACTATTTTCAATCACACCAGCTTTTAGGAATAATTCTCCTGCGATTTCAGCATCCTCAATCATTTCTTAGAAAATAAGGGTGGTCATGAAATATCCGTTAATAGGAGGTGAAATCAAAAACTCATCACAGCTTTCATAAAACATACCTTCCTCCATCTCCTTTACGGAATTAGTAGCGTTTGAAGTTGTCATATTGTACTCTGATACGCTGGTTACACCATAAAATGCATTGGCATTTCCAGTGCCATCCCAGTCACCGGGAGGAACTCGAAGACTACCCGGAACTCGATAGAATAAACGCCTAAAGGAATTTTTCGTCTCGATCTGCCTGCCTGAATTTGAATAACCAGAAAAAAACGTTTCATCTCCACTATACTCATCTAAGTCGTTGAAACTATCAAGACCATGATCATCAATTTCACTGCTTGCAGGGCCCTCACCGTTAATGTGCAAGCCATCAGATCGCTCAATAGTCCATGGTTGAAAAGGCGAACTATTCCAGATAGAATCATGAAGCCTTGCAGCTTGACGAAGAGTTACATATATCTGAAAATGACAGGTCGCCTCCTCTGCATATTTTTTACGAGATGAATGGAAATCTGCTAACCTCCGTAGCCAAGCGACTCGTAAAACGGGCAATTCTTTGATCATGAAGAAAATCACGAAAACATCAGTATGCTACTTTCTTTGAGATATCATTTAAGACCGTACTTACCTGTAGGAGAAAACACATCAGCGGCTGCGAGAAAAGCATCTTCTACTGATTCGTTATGTATAAATCCTTCTTTATCTGAAAACTGACCCACGAACTCGCGACTGTATGCTGATTTGGAAATAATTTTTCTCAATTTGACTTCGTTGCGATTACTCCATTTACTTCTAAGAAATGGAGATTCTGATTCTGTATTATTAATGGTTTCTGGCGGTTTTGCCCGAATTCTATTAACAATGGCCAAAGCATTTGCACCTATATAAGCTTTAAACAAAATTTTCATTGTCTCTGCGAGGCGCATTTCAGCCGTTTTGAAAGCCACGTTATGACTTGCAGAATTATTTTGAAGACGATCCAAAGTTCTCCATAAAGTAGCAAGGCTGCCTTCTGCTCCTTCGCTTGACATGATTTCAACTTGTTTAGAGGTTTTTCTTTGATCGCGGTAGTATCTCCTTGCAGCAGTGGTAACAATACGATCCATGACTTCGCTTTGAACAGCCAGTAGAGGCACTCTTACTCGAAAAAAACTTCCATAGCTATCCCAAGTTAAACGCAGTACCAACGCGAGAAATTCAGATGCTTGTACACGAACATTAGCGCGTCTTGCACCACAATGCAATAATACCACTCGCATCCTTAAAAATTATAAAGGAGTGGATCGAAGTTTCAGAATATGAATCCAATAATAAGAAAAGACAAAGAAAAGACTCACCAGTGTTGAAATGTCTCTCCAACGGCAGTAAAGAAATTTTGGATACCAAAATACTTAACTATCTCAATGGTTGCATCAAGTGCTCTGATAATTACTATGTCGCTTTGATTCAGTGACAATACATTTAGATATAGAGAAAGTGATGCTCTTGAGAAAATTATAATATCTTCTGTTGAAAAACATAAAGGCTTTTCTCGTTCTTTACTTTTCTCGGGAATATTTCGCTCGGAAGAGTTTCTATGATGTCGAGGTTTCCTTTTTTTCTTTTTTGACAACCCGTTCATGATGTTTTCTAAGAATACAGAGGCACTTTCCTTTTCAAAAGATAGATTTGATTTAGATCTTTTGACTCCAGCAGATCTATTTTCGGGATGAAGCATGACCCACGCTTCGTTGACTATATCTCTGCTGGTGTTAAGTATAACAATTGCTCCATTATGTGCAAACCATTTTCGACTGCTATTTGTATTTAATGCTGGTTGCTGTTCCTCAGATTTTTTATTGTTTTGGTTGTTTACGTGTTGAAATGACACATCCTTTGTTGAAACTTCCTCTGTGACAAGGAACTCTCTATGCCATGAATTGTTTATTTCTTCAGCTGAGTCTTCCGCAACTTCATACTCAAATGTTTTCACAGCTAGATTCAGTAAGCTGTAGGTGTCTAATATGCTTTGCTTCGGATCATGTTCATAAGAATCAGTATCTTCGACTTTTATTGTGCTCATTTTATGATTTAAGAAAAATTTCTTATCGTTTTGATTACTCATTGAAAATTGTGCTTTCTTGTTACCAGTCCCACCATATTTTGAGTCAAGGCCCTTTCCTTCTGCCCGTCTTATAAGCTTTCTCCACAATGCCCGAAGCAAACGCTTTGGTGCACTTTGCATCACAAAAATAACGCAGGGTAATATATCTTTTCGGAGTTGATGCTTATGAGGTAGAATAGACAGGTAATTTATGTGACCAAGAATTTTTACAATGAAAGACACATACATACTTGCAACGACAGATGAATTTCCTCGAGCCTTTCCTTCTTGGCTTTGAATCCAAAACATTTCTAGAAGGAGTGACGCAGCTCGATGCTTAATTGGAGGGTCTACATGCTCAGCGGCTGATAGACATATATCAGTAATTAGTTCTGCCAGCCAATGTGGCTTAAATGGCGGAATGTTTAAGGATGGACGACGGACGGGTCCATCCGAAGCAGAAAAATTTGCCATGCTAAATGTTTCTATTTCATTCAATGCATTTGCAAAGAAATCATTCGTAGAAAGTGTGGATGCAGAGAAAGGCCAGTGTCCCCAAGTGTCCATTATTGGCTTATTCACAGAAACAAATTCTGGAAATCTGATCAATAAAGTTACTGCATTTAAACGAAGTTTGCATGTTTCCCATGAACATGACCATCCTTGTTTCGAATCTCGATCATGCCAATGTTTACCATCTTTTACGACATATCTAGAAAAATAAACCAAAATAAGTCTATGAACAATATCGACCTCAAATACGGAAAAAAGATCACGAAGAAATTTAACCACCGCATCATTTACATCAATACTCGTTTTTCTGAAAACCGCGGAATCAAAATTTCGACTATCAATACATGCATCAGTTACGACACAAATTAGTTTTTCCAATGTGGAAAATAGCTTAGGATCTGGTCTTACAACAAATTTGCCGTAGTTTTTTTTTAACTTCTTTGAAAATTTTGCTGAAGCTGAGTCTGAATCGTCATAATAGTTCATCATGTGTAAAAGTCTATAACTCAAACTCTTTTTGATCAATTCAAATAGAATCGGTGCACAACCAATAGTCAAACCCAGCGTGTTATGTGCAACTTCACTGAGAGCTTTTGAGCTTTCACTTGAAATTCCAGATGTTCGATTCGAATTCTCTCCTGCATTGACACCTTCAGAACCTCCTGATACACTGATACTTGATTGCTCCCCTCTCTTCGTTTGTTCAATTAGTACTTCAACCCACTGATAAATTATGACTTCATAAAGATATGGGCACCACCTTGCATTTTTTTGTTTCTTGGAAAGTATGGTAATTCGATCTGAAAAGTCAGGAAGAACTGCACCCTCTATGTTTTCATCAGAGATACTACTTCCGTGAGGAGAACGTGACGACTCTGGAACCATTTTGACATGATCCATCTCTTGCATTCTTTCGGTCAGCAAATCCATGGGTGGTGGATCGAAGCAAATGCTAGACCCATATTTGTGCTTGCGATGATGGGCATATCCAACTAGCTGTTCTTCTGCACCTAAATTTTTTCCAGCGGCACTTTTTCGGAAACGTGATATAATGAAGGAAACTTCAAAATTAGGTCAAATTTTATGAGAAATGTTATCAAGAAATTCATATATATATAGCTTACCCAAGTCCGAGATTTTTCTCAATGACATCTAGAAAAGCAGTCCCACTAGCTTCAATCTCTTTATCCGTTTTTGGAATCTTATCCCTTTTCTCAGGCACCTTCACTAAACTATCGGAACCAGAAAACAAAAATGATAATCCCTCATCTTTTTCCTGTTCTTGTTCTGTATCTTTTTTTAACTTTGGAATACGAAATTGCTTTGCACCACGATGAGATTTTGCGGCAGCCTTTAAAGACTCTGTTGACAAAGTATTCCCATACTTTCGGTCAATAATACCGCTTGTACGATCTGTAGCAAGTATTGCAGGATCATTATCGCTCTTCTTTGCTTCTCTATCTTCTTCAATTGTAGCCAATCCCAAAGTAGGGAGAGTCATATATTTTCGACGACCTGACAGGGTGTTGCTTGAACCCGTAAAATTGGACATATCAAAGCTATTCTTAGATGTTTTGCTTGTGTTGGTCATTCGAAAGCCGTCATCATTGGAAGTCGCGGAGTTAAGAGCATTTCGAAAATCGAATTGAGAATCCACTTTTACTTCTTTTTGACTGGAATTTGTTGGGGATAAACAATCATCAGTTTCGCAGTCTTGAGATAACCAGGACGAAAAACTGTTATTCATATCATCCATAGAAGATGATGCTGAAGGAGTTTTTTTTGTTACTTCTTGTTCATTTGATTTTATTGAACCTCCATTCACAGCTTGTGTTGATGTTGCGCATGGATCATACTTTGCCTTAGAATTCACACCGGTACTAAGATTTAAATCCACGTCACAATATTCGGCATCCTGAGATAACCATTGGGCAAAATTTACATTAGCATCTGTTGTGACTGCAGTCGCATTGCCATTGGTATCATGGGTGGCGGGGTTTTCATTGCTGGTACCCTCATCACTTCTATTCTTAGTTATTGCTGGATTTATAGTTGCTCCTTCAAATGTATTAAGAGGATCATTTCCGGGATTGGCAAGGACGGAAAAGGCTTCAATTTCTTTTTTCGCTTTGTCTCGGGAGGATCTTGATTGTTTGTCATATTTTTTTGCACCTGCTGAATGCGCCATATCAAGCGCTGAAATAGTAGACAAGTCCAGACTCGCCGGATCAAACCCAAGGATATCGTCCAGAAGCTTTTCCTCCTCTTTTATCGTAGGATCATCAGGAAATATCTCTTTTTGATCGCCAAATAATAATTCGTCATCAAAAAGCAATGAAACCATTTTTCCCATACTTTTCATGTCCATCTTTCCTTTGCCACTTAACTTGGTAACTCCATTTTTATTTTGGTAGAGAGTGACCTCCCTACAAAGTATTAAAAAAGAAGAAAATGCATATATTCGTAGTGGGAGTGGAGTGGATGGATTAGCCCATTGCAGATCTGGTGTTCCCGTACCACAGACAAGTGTTCTCAATAATTGTGATGATATTCGTACAAAATGCGATGTCAATTCTGGGTGAGGACATTTAGAAGGAGAGGATATGGCAATAGTTAGTTGCTGAAGTTGGGTTTCGTGCATGTTTGCTATATAATTGTGGATGGAAGATTGTGAAAGAATATTTTCTTTCGACTGAGTCCAAGGCGATTCAGGCACGCCTGCAATGGAAATGGGTCGTGGAACACTGGGCTGTTTCATAAAAAAAATTGAGAGTGTTTTACACTGACAGTGTACAGAAGATAGAGATATGGTTCTTGCCTTATTGGACATGACAAAAAGAAATATGTGAGGTTATGGTAGTAAATTGATTATTTCCCACAAATGTAAAAGTTTACCTGAAGAACCATGTGATGATCATCATGTTTCGAACCTGAATTTTTAGAATCATCTGAAGGACTACGAGGAAAGCTGGAACTTGTTTCCATGGGCTCTAAAATAATTGCCCCTTCTGGCAAACTCGAATTTTCGGTATTTTTCATAGGTGAAGATTCAGGAGAGAATGAACTACTATTGTGCTTGATAAAACGTCTGCGATTGATATTACTGTTATTTCTTTCACTTTCTTCAAAACTTCCTTCACTTCCAAGGGGGCTCACTACATTTTCACCGTGCTTAATTCCTAATCCTTTCGTACGGCTACTATCCTGTAAAGTCTTATTCATGAACTGAATTGGAATATCATGTAAATCATTCTGAATCAAAACGTTTTCATCTGATGATAAATTCAATATACCACATCCTAGCAGTTCCAAGTGCCCTTTTGAGCTCATATCATTAGAGTCCTCGGCACCATCTTCAGAAGCATTCTCATTGTGCGTATCGACTGAACTTCCACTTGGGCTCAAGGGTAATCGCATTCGCTGAGCAAGCACATTTTTTGCATTCCGTGCACCAGAGGAAACACTGTTTCCGAAACGTCGCTTTCCTTTCACATGAACATGATAGACCGAGAACAATATTGATAATTTTCGATCTAAGACCAAAGGCAATTTTATTTTGAATTCATCAAGAAAATGAGGATCAATTGTATGATAAGAACAAGTTGTAAAAACTTCGTCGACCAAAACATTTCCTCGACGAGTATTATGAATACCAGGTGACGTCAAGGGCATAGCGATAACGGATCTAGAATGAGGTTTCCAAATGCATTCCACTAGTCTGCATTGAATCACCACATTACGTTTAGAACAATGGTGAAGTTTTCGTGGTAAGCACAATAATTCATTGGTTATAGATGTATGCATAGTGGGTTCCATGTCTACAGGATAGTGCTTCGTGTGTTTATCCGAGGAGTGGGACGATTTTGAGACTCGTGGGAAGGAAACGTGAGTATAGGAAAGAGGTATGGGTGCCATTTCTTGTATGTAGGAATTGGAATGTTTGTTTTGAAAAGTGGGTTCACAAACAAAATCAGCGCTGTTCGGATGGTAATCTTCCTGCTGGTTAAGAATTCTACCATTATCTGAGTGTTTTCGTCTTATTTGGAATTCTCTTGTAAAATCTACAATCCTGTGATATGGAATCAAGGATTGTGTTTCTCCTTTTTTAGTTTGATTCGAATTATTGTTATTACGACTTGAATTAGGAGGGGGCTGCAATGCTGAATACACTCCTCTATACCCCAAATATCGCAATATGAGCCAAGCTTTACCACCATGCGTCATTTCACCTAAACCAGAGATTGTTTTGGTAGTTCTCGTGCTCGCATCACCAGTACTTACGCTAGAATGCGAATGACAGGTAAATCGATGCACAATATTGTCAATTATGGGAATATCTCCTTTTCCGCTAGGGTATTGAAAGAGAGGTATTTGTACCAACATTCGGTTCATTTTTTGAGATGATCCAATCACATGTTCTAGCGCAACAACTCCAAAAGCAAAAGGAGTCAATATCTTTCCATTACGTATTGTATTTTGTTTTGCTTTTTGACGGTATTTTAGAGTTTCTTCATGCTGTGCTTTCGTAGAAGGGGATGTAGGATTATTCCGATAATAGGGTTCTAAATCAGAGTCTTCGGAAAGAGCTTTGTGAACGATTAGAACCACGAATAGATTGGATACATTAAAGTTTGAAGGTAAAGGGAAAACTCCACATGTAGTATTGGAATTTTGATCACTCTTTGTTTTCTTGGTACCATCTGAATCATTAGGGTACAAAGATCGCTCAAAATCTGTTTCAAAATCAGGATTATGGTCATAATAATCAAACCACAAAGATTCAGTGACTCGGCCACAACGTGGTGGTGATCTTGTTCTACTATTTGGGTTTGTTTTGGAATCATTGGGAGGACTCAAATTAGAGTCCATGTCTATGTGATAAATACTCACACTACAAAATAAAGGTTCAATCCACCCACATGCAAAGCTAACTTCGTAGGTATCCATTTGTAAATATCTCATAGACGGAGACTTGTCCGATAGATGTGGTAATAATGGTTCCATGGTAGATGCAGGAGGTAGGTAAGATAATGGTAGGTTATTCTTTTGAAGTTGTGTAGGAGTAGGTTTGAGAAAAGATTTCATTTTTGCTTCTGTGGAATCTGTTCCATTCACAGTAGAATGATTCCACCAACCAATTCTAGTATTGCTGTCATTATGATTAGCATTGGACTGGGGGGAATTAGAATGTTGACTTGCAGTATTTGAACTGACATTCTTACCACTAGTATTGTTCGTGGAAGGCAAATTCAAATTGTTTGGTTTATTCCCCACCACTCTAGAATTCCAACTAACTGAATCATCTGGTCCATATGCAGGTGAGGGACACTTCAAATTACCCAAGATGTTTGATACAGTATTTTTATCAATTGCTTCCTCTTGTTCTCGGATTTTTAACGTATTTTGTTCTTCCTCAACAGTTCCAAAAATGCCTAAATCAGATTCATTTGGCAATGCTGAATCATCACATCCAAAAAGTGGCACACGAGAAGTTAGGGTTTGATTCGTCGCTAGAAGAGGTGCAATTTCTGCTTCCTTGTTTTTAGTCTTTTCACTGAGTATGTCATTACATGAGGTTTGAGAATTATTCCATTTAGGAAGATAGGTTGACACATGTGCATTTGAGGTACCATTGCTAGTTCGATGTCGAGGGCCAAGTATTTCAACAGCAGTTTTTATCATATTAATAGTGTCTTCTTTCATTGAAGAAGAAGATAATTCATTTTGTGATGCTTCTTCTAATTCGCTTCGTATTCGAGGAGGTACTTCAGATCCAAAGAAAAGGGGCTTCGGAAGAAGCATTTTTTCGACAAACATTTCTGCCTTCATGCTGCTTCATCAATAATGTAGATTCCCTCTTTTGTAGCTTAAATTGTGCAAGGTTATGATAAGATTGAAGATGTAAAATCAACCTAGATACCTTGAGTCTTTTTTGAATTCAACAGAGAATATTGTTTCTGTAGACAACTCAAGAGCAATGCTGACTTTTCCAGCTTATTTTCTTATTACTATAGATTCAATTTAGTAATACAAGAACATTTGGTAGTATGTCGCAGATAGGATAGACCAAGAGACTATAATTTGGGGTTGGTGCTGCGATTGAAAATAGATGATGTTTGTCCTTGATGAGTGGTTCGTCTCAATATATATATGTTAGTAATCACTTGAACTAGATAGTTGCTTCAAAACCATCGTGATAATATTGTCACACTCACGGCACATTATAGATGTGACTTATATCAACGGATCGATTACAAAGATATTCCTTAAGTAAAGGCTGCTTATGAGGATCTGTTTGTAAATAACTATTATATATTTAGAAAGTCTAAAAATGATCTTTTTAGATGAATTATTTTATATATGATGATAGCCATTTAAAAGTTGATTTGAACTGCAAGAAGTTTGCTACGCTCCTGATGTGCGTAATTTTTTATTATGGAAGGTCCTCTTTTCAAAAAAGATTCAAAAAAAGATAAATATGGGTCGTTGATGGAAGAAATATCAAGGACAAATTTGAAAACGGTATAGTTACGGATTACAATGATGGATAATATCAATTATTTGTTTCTATGGACTGCTTGTTATCATTATGTTTAAAATGGAAAGTGGTTGTATGATTCCAAAAAAACACTCTTTCACAACAAATTATAACAGCATTGTCTCAACAGACTAATGTTAATTCTTTGTTCGACTATTTACGTATTCGAAAAATGCAAAACTATTTCGTTTAGAACGGGATTGAAAGAAGCTTCTTTACATTGCTATTGCTACCAATCAACGATACCATTGAAATGCTTGCGAATGTTCAATAGTGTCGTCAATAGATTTTTTCAAAAGAAAAAAAATGATTTTATATGAATCTTATTTTATTCAAGGTATCTCTTATGTTCTAGCTCAAGCATGGCCAAAAATTTGTTCATTGAAGTAGCGGTCAAACTTAGCTTTCAAATCGAATACGGTCCGATGATTCCCCTTCATCTCTCATCATAATCCTATCTGAAGATCTCTTGGAACGGTACGAATCCTTGTCACTGAAACTAAAATCTTCATCACCCAGAAGTTCTGTTTTCACTTCCTTCACAAAAGATCTGACAAGCCAATTCAGAATGCCCTTTTTTCTTCTTCCATCTTCACTAACATTAACTCCCAAAGCCGACAAAGGACTCGTGGATGGGAGCGGAGGCTCATAAGCGACATCGAATACCTCAAAGCCAGTGTCCACATAATCTAATATTACGTCATCTTTCGTACGAATCTCATCACATAGATTACGATCCAAAGCATCTTGTCCAAACCAAGTTTCTCCAGTGGCAACATTATCAATATCTAAAATGGGACGATTTTCTTTCACAAATCCTTTGAAAAGATCCAAAATGGCTTCAATATCTTCCTTGGACTTTTTCATATCCTCTGATGTTGGTTTTTTTGTAGGAGTAATAGTTCGCTTATATTTTCCAGCGGTGATGGTTTGAAATTCAATCCCTTCCTTCTTTAATCTCTCATATGCATTGGGAATATCCGAAATCACACCGATACTTCCTAGAACTGCAAATGGACTTGCAACAACCTTATCGGCAACACAACACATCATGTATCCACCACTCGCGGCCACTTGTTCCACACAAATGGTTAATTTAATACCATTCGCTTTAAATCGTCTTAATTGAGCTGCTGCTAATCCATATCCAGTAACGGTTCCACCTCCGGATTGGAGAACTAGGAGGGCTTCATCTCCAACTTTGGCAGAACGAAGGATAGCTGTGACTTCTTCTCTTAATTCATTTACTTGGGAGGCAGAAACGTCTCCAGGGAAGTTAGTGACGAATAAATTCTTACTTTGGTTAGATTCGGAGGAAAGGAGTGTCGATAATGGACGTTCCTATGTACATGTTCAAATAATCAAAATCGACAATTTTTAGTGCATGATGAAGCATCGTTCAATTCTTTGGCAATAACATGAGACACTAACCTTAATTCCTCGCAACAAACTCCCACCAACACCTGCTCCATCGACAATGTTTCCAATCCAAAGAGCCTTGACCATGTTAGCACGTTCAACTCCAATAATACTCATAATATCTTTCATAAATCCCAGTTCTAATTTAGTCAATTGCGAATAAATCTTATTGGCGTCTTCCAAATCCTTCTTCAATTGACGTTTTTGAGGATCCATCATTTTTTTCAAAAAGTTGGTATTTTCTTGTTTGGTACTATTCAAGGTTGAAGTTCCATTGATAATGGTAGCATCGACAACATCATTCTTGTCGTCATCATATCCTACTTGTTCATCATCTTTTTCTAACTTGTCCAAATGTTTATTCAAAACACTTCCGACACTCTGTCGTTGAATCTCTTCCAATTCTAACAACAATTCCGACCCCTCCTTCAAAAAATCCTTTTCCACATATTCCAAATCCATTTTTTGACGGTCATTCAGTTCTTTCCCACCTAGCATGACTTTATTCACAGCCTTGTCAAAGTTTTTAGATCGTAAGGCGGATGCAGCGCTAGCCTTCGATTGAGTCGCGGCGGTGACAGAATACGTGTAGGAATCTAGTTGGGTATTCAAATTGGTCATTTTGATATATTGCGCAGATGGAATACCAGAATTACGTGGAAGTGATCGAGATCGGCCATTGCTTCCTGGTAAGGAAAACGGTAAATTGGGTCTACCCCCCGAAGAACTACCACTGCCGTATAAATCACTGTATAACTCTTGAGCTAGGTTTCGTTCTTCCATGTATTCATTAAAGCGAGATTTGTCCTTTGAACGACCAAATGAAGCTGCGGCGAATCCAATCACGGTAATAGTTGCCAATGCGGGGACCCCTACGTTGATGATTGTTTGTAAAAAGTAAACAAGTAAATCATTGCTAGCTTCAGGAGATAAGGAAGGAGGACGTAGATGCAGAGAAGTGGATTTTAGCTGCGACGCAGCAAGATTATGTTGGGGATGGAATGAGTTGGTGAGTGTAGAAGGCGGATTGTGGGAATGTATAAGCGTGGATTTCGATTGAAGTGGAGCGACGAAGGAGGACGCCATGGGGAGCAAAGCTGCCAAGAGAAGTAATCGATTCAAACGAATCATTTTGAATTCTTCAAAATAAATCAAGTGGTAAGCCTTTGCAAATTCGCAACGAGAATTATCTGCAGACCGAATCTGAAATCTAAAAAGATGTTTTCAAAAAGATTATTTGGCTGACTGAATCTTAACTGCAGTATTTTCATATGATGGATGGATGAACAAAATCATTTACCTTGTATTTTCTTCTTTTGCGTAGACGTGATATTGATTCACCGTGCATGTCCCTAATTTCCTGAGTCAGGAATTTAATTTTGGTGGACGACGTATTTGAACTCTCCGCCGCACAAAACTAAAAAGCACGAGTCAAGAATGGGAACGAGAACACAGCCGGCAGAAAATAAAGATGAGAATGTGGGTTTGTGTTTTTTTTTTCTTTCCAACATCTACGTAGGATGAAAAAAATATGGAGAATTAATTGCTTACTTTTATTTTTAATTTTCAATTGTAACAAGTAGCAAGCTATCAGAAAAAGAAAATCCAACACAAGCTTATCAAAATTTTTTAAAATGATCAGTGAACAAAAGAAATATATTTTTCGATGCAATTTAATCGAAGAATAATTTTGGTCGTTTTCGAACCTCTTTCTCATCTTTTCCCCGTGAATTTAGCTTTCCTTTTCTTTTATCATTCTTGCTATCTATCCATCCATGGCCACGATTGGAGTCAAAAGAATGCCATAATTTTACCATATAATCCAAGGGTTTCATCAAGGTTTCATAAATGGATCCATCTTGCTCGATTGCAGAGACTACCCAAGCAATGCATTCTGCGGTAGATAAATGATTTTCTGATGGCGGTGTTCGTATATCAAATCGACGTGGCTTGTAAGATGTTGGTAGTTTGGAGTTGCTGCTATCGGTTGAATCTTTTGTGCTATTAGTACTAGAAGGTTCGTTATCGTCATTCTTTGGATGACTTTCTATAGTAGGTGAAAGTTTGACACGAACTAAATCCTTTGGCCATAAATTCATCGATGTATTTTTTAAGTGCATTTCTTTTGCATATTTCCATGTTGCATCAATAAAAATCAATGTTACTTTGCCATCGTATGATTCATCATGACTGACTTCATCTTTATCTTTGTCTATTATGCAACTGGTTTTTGAAGTCCGGTTTTGTATTATTTTTAAACCCTCTTGAAGTGTGACAGACGTATCATCTGGATACAACAAAAGAACATTTGGCTTTTGAATAAGAGTCATTATTTCCGATGGTGTTTTTTCTCCTAATCGTCTTCCGATGACAGTTTGCATTTGAAAATCATCCCTAGTTTTCTTATTTTGGATCAAGGCGTCTTTCTTAGAATTATCATCTTGCTTCTTCGTTTCATCCATAGTAGATTTTGTTTTTTTATTTTGGAGGCATAATTCGATAAGAGGCAAGGAGCGATTTTTTCGACGTAATTCGTGAGGATGTTGTAATACAATCACTCGACATTTTTGGAACGGCGCAAGTGGTTCATTGGGCAAAGAGGGACAGATACAAGCTGCTGGGGTAGGACGCTTGCATCTGTAACAAATTGCTCTCTTTTTCTTAGCGTTATGATGCAACGGTTTTTTTTTGTTAGATTTTTGTGAGGGGCTTTGATTGGATTCATTATTATCCTCGTTTGACATTATGGTGGGCTATATAACAAAAGAAATGATGTATGGTGTTTGTACTTTTTTTCGCCAGAAAAAAAGTTTCGAGTCTTTTCATGGCTAAGAAAGTCATTGATTATCTACCCTGTTGAAATCGTCGATCATGAACCTCTTACTAAAAAGTCTAAATAGATGTTGCAGCGTACTAAAGTGTTTAACGGGAATGGATTTCAGTCCAGCAGTAGAGATCAGCCCATAAAATCGTATTTTTTTCTGTTGCTGACGTATCCTGTTAATTTATGTTTGTCTTTATTTCAGATTTCTTGGAATCGTGTATCATAATATACAAAAGTATCAATACCTATGAGTGGGAAGATTGCCAAATAACGGTGGAGGACTGGCAGAAATGGTCCAACATCGGGATTCGTTCAAGCGGTCCTACGAGACACTTCAGATTCAAGTCCTGCATATCGACCATAGTTGGGCTATTTCTTCATGCTATGGGTTTTTTTATGCCCCATTTCAACACTCTTCCATCCTCTAATATACATCGGGTAACTTTTGCATTACAGTATTATTATTATTATTTTAAAAGAGATAAATGTAACAAAGAACGAGACACGTTATCATCATGATTATTATATTCTTGTACGTTCATTATTCACAGACATAACATGTATTTGGCACATTGGAACCAAAGTCTGAGACGCTTCCACCAATTGAGAACCAAATTTGCGAGACCTCTGCTAAAATAATTTGTTAGTTAATCTTTATAATATACAAGTACATTTTTATGCAATCAACAATATACAAATGTTTTTGATATCGCTGGACTTTATTTAGGTAGAAGTTGACAAAAGAGCCAATCAGTAACATATTCTCTTTATTCCATGTGGCCTGTTTGCGATATAACTACAGCATGAGCAAGATTTTGATACAGCAGATGCATTATTTGTGTACATAAGTTATAGAAACACAACATTCTTTTTGACCATTTTTCTATTTTTGGTATTTTATAGTTTTTGCACACGAAATCTAGGAAGTCTGTGATGGATAAAGAATATGCCTTTCATAACTCGCAAACTTTTGGTAAATGGATGCAAGACTTTTTCAAAAAATCTCGAACAAATATCATTCTCTCATGATTGGACAACATTGCAGTGTAGCAATAACACTATTCACGAACCATAGGATTCAAAACTTTTGCTTTCATCTATTTCTTGGTTCGCTTGAATAAACGTGATCCTCGAGTATTTATATTCAGTGGGGACCAATGATGCAAATCAAGTTTTGATATATGAGGTCAAATCTCGCATGGCGTCTACATATATTGGAGACGATCTCGAATCTATTCGAATCGAGAGGAAGGATAAATAGTTTACGCATTCTCGAACTCTTGTTATTTCTTTATCATTCGATGTGTAGGTTGATGCTCAATTATTTTCATTAATCTCTACAAAAATGAAAAATCACCACGATTAATTTACTTGCGATTGAAGATCTGTGCAAAAACTTCTACTTTTGTTCAAGGTCTTGCGAACAATTCAAAAGTATTGAGAGAGAATTTTATTAGTAATACAAATATATTTTTGAATACAGCAGACGAGAGTCCTATGATGGGATTAAGCACTTGTAAAATAGAAAGAAGTTGGTGGAAAAACACTCAAACTCATTCATTCAGTCCATACGTAGAACATAATACAAAATGATCTTCTGCACATCAACTAATTTTCTGCAGAACAGTTTCTTGCACTATAAAGAACTTTGGAGTCATCATCAGGTTAACCAGTTATGTTGACATCAAGAATTTGGCTTCAATCAATTTATTCGTTTCCACGGAACCATTTTCTGTTCAAAAATACAAAATAATATTCTTTGATCGTATTAGAGATCTTGTTTCGATAGTGACTTATACATTTAAAGGGTTATCAACGTTGCAGATATAATTCAAAATTTATTATGAGATCCCGGGTTCCTTATTTAAAGAGCCTATAAAAAGAATTATTTATATAGTTTCAAATTTACCACGACTAATTTTACTCGATCGGCTTTCATGCTAAAAGGGATCTTATGATATTGAACTACAATCCTAATTGAAATCTCTTTTCGAATCTAAATTAGAAATGTATCCTGATGCAACAGGTATGCAATCATGCCTTCCTATTTTTTGTGACAATCAAACATGGTCACTTAGGCTGAAATTGACATATCCTCCGATCGAAAGTCCGCAACAAATCCCACCAAGATGACATATGAACGTTTATGCATTCGTTCCCATGAATATGTGAAACGGCTATTTTTTAAATTCTCCAAAACATTTGTTTTATCCAAACTGTTAGGTTTGCTTGACACTTCATCCTCCATAATTCGTAGAATCCTACTGATTACTTTTTAGTAAAGAACTTTATATTTTTCTTACACATGTATACATATACATAAAATCTTGATACGTAATCATCGATATAGGTATATTGATCGTACATAATCGAATCGAATAAGGTTCCAATAACTACACCAAAAACCTCATAAATTTCCCAACAACACACGCATTTACTGATGAAATCTGTTCAACTATTACAAGTGACTATCTTTCTAGCCGCAAGGCAGTTCAATGAAGCTAAAGCAGCACATACATCCACTCTAAGAGGGAGTCGTACTAGTCATGTTGGTCTAAGTGAGCACAAAAAGGAAGAGAGAATCCTACAAGACAGCTTCCCAATAATCAATGAGTCAACCAGCGGAAACAATAAAGGGAAGAAACCAGACACGCACAAAGGGAAAAAGCCGAAAATGCCAGATCTTATATCCACTACCAAAGGAGTATCCATTAAAGACTTTTTGCCGTTTCCATTTTTTGTAAATAAGGACACAGATAATGTGCCGGAGCAAATTTCTCCAATGCAACCAACAGGTCCGGTCATCAAGGAAACTACAGGGACCTGGGAAGAAGTGGAATCAGAGAATCAGGTTGATGCTGCTCCCCGCGCCTCAACTTTTGACCCTTTGTGTGCGGAAGGGTTGCATCACATTGAAATTTATGATGAACATAACGAAACCAAAAAAACCCATGACTATTATTTGAATAAACACAACGGTCACTGTGTTGTAATAGATCTAAGATGTCCACCTTTCTATCGTGAGGACCTCATAACATATTCCGATTGCGCACCAGATTGTCTTTTACCCGATGCCGAGAATCCATGCTAGTGTCACTTGTGCGAACAACTTGTATTTTTAAACACCTTGATCTCATGAGATCCATTAGCTTTTCGGGACCTGATATAGCGTTACAGAATCGCCCCGCTTTCAAACACACTAAGGTGAAGCGGACTAATATAGACGTAATTAACAATATAGACTTTTTATAAGAAATTTGAAATGTGTCCTTCTAGGTAATGATAAGTGTAATACCTAAGCATTCTAAATTGGAAGTTCGACTTTTATTGTGAAATTTACCATGTGGTTCTGATAAATGTGTGAGAGAACTGCTAGGATAACAGAGATATATCCCTATAATACAATGGACGTATGGCATAATCTGTTAAAAAAAGCTCACTGAAAGGTGTTGCATTATACTACATTTTGTTTATAGGAGAAACTATGTTTTACGTGGTGGTAACACCATCGGAGATGAAAACATGAAATATACAGAGATTTAAAGATTTCGCGAAAACTTCTTGGTAACGATATTTTGTCTCGTACTCAATTGAAAGAATTCCTCCACCGTAATATTTCATAAGATCGAATTTCAGTGTTTTAAGATGAAGTAGAAAAAGAAGCTCCAAAGAACGGTGGATGAAGTAACGTCTTTAGCTTATTGAGAAGTTCTTAAAGTAACAACTAGTCTTATCGTGAATCGGAAATTTAAACGCAACTTAAAATGCACATTATTAATGATACTTATAAATTTAAGCTGGCTCCATAAATTATGAGTTATTTTATTTTTCTCATAAAACTAGATTTTGAATCATTTGAAACATCAACACTATTTAATATTTCTCATTGAGACAACGTTTCATGACAACATGTGATAGTACATAACTGAAGAATGTAATATGTGATATTAATTTTATTAATTATCTCAGGTTGACTGCTGGTTCCTAGAATCAACGTACTTGAATTGTTACAATGAGTTGGAGTGTTGTGTCATGCCGATATATCAGGCACATGACTTTAAGGTTACCCCATTCTTGGTACAATCCATTCCACTTATTTTATTGTTGAAACAAGATGGTTGAACTCATTTTGTAGTACAGCAGCAGTGTGAATAATATCTTTAGATCCACATGTTCAAATCATTTTCATAAGTTGTTTTGGTTCTGATCAAAAGAATTGGTTTTTCCTTCATTAAAACTATGAATGAAAATAATTAACAGATGTGCCTTATGCACAGACTATCTAGATTAAGGTTGTGAAAAAGATGTTTGATGATAAATGTGAATTTAGTTGTACATTTATATTTTAATCACATTTTACACATACATCCCAAAAAAGAAAATGCTGAATAAACACATCACAATAAAAAAGTCGGATAGAAAACTAAGCCAGTATTTACGTCGTCGTAAACTGGTGGCAGCATTGGATGGATCCGCACATACAGGAACGAAAGCATCCTTTGCGTATTATCTTGCAAACTCAACCTCAGGAAAATTGATATATGCAACACATGGCCCAACATTAGTAGACCCTGAGCATGCTAGCTCAGATAGATCAGAATTATTGGGGATTTTAGGAGTAGTAACGAAACTGAATGAGATAGAAGTTGGAATTAAGTATAAAAAAATCAAAAAGAAATCATCGTCTGTTACCTTATACACAGATAGTTCATCATCGATATTGGTATTGCAGAACAAATTTCGACCATCAACCAAAAATGTCATGAAATGCAACATGGACGTAATTTTGGAAATTCAGGAAGAACAGAAAAAATTAAAAAGCTCTCTTCGTCTAGTTCATGTAAAGGCACATCCAGACGATGATATGATGTACGAGGACCTCCCACTACCTGCAAAATTAAATGTGGACATGGAAAAGTTAGCAGAATTGTAATATAAAAAACCGATCCAAGAACATTATGCTACAATGACTCACCTTCCTGCGCAAGCAATTTCTTTTTCAACCCCATGGTACAGATTAACAAATAATCTTGAGCAGGAACTTGTTAGACACCGTAGGGATACACCCAGAGAAGGAGTGGCTCTATCGTCTTGGGATGTAGAATCAATGGATTCGATGAATATTGACTGGACTGCTATAGAAGGAGCAATGAAACAGTAGAGCAAATACCAACGGGGTACACCCGTCAAATGCATCCATGAATTATGGGATATAACCAAGAGAAAAAAAGATTGGGGGCAGATAAAATGTGGAAGTTGTCCCTTGTGTGGTATTGAAGAGGAAGACCCAGCTCATGTACTTCGTTGTGAACACCCTCTTATGAAAGCTGCAAGAGCACATGAACTTAGCAAACTCTCACGAATAGTAAACAGTTCTAAAACATCCGAGAATCTCCGGAGACGGATTATGGTCGCGGCGAACCAATGGATAAGGTCATTCCCACCATCATTCCCGCCAAAAACAGAAAAATTTCGTGAAACTAGAAAAGCAATCAAAGGTCATCAAAATTTGTCAATATGAAATATGTTTCGAGGCATATTGAGTGTAAAGTGGAAGAAAGTTCATGAGATCAACTTATATAAGGAATATGGAGAGAATATGAGCAGACATTCATGGGCTACAAAGATTTCAAAAGCTTTCCTAGATTTTTCAATAGCGATGTGGAAAGTACGGTGCCAGATAATTCATGCGAATAATGTGGGAAACCAAGAGGATTTTTTTCGCAAGAAAAGCTTAGAAATATGTGAAAACCTTAAAAAAAGACCACATCTCATTGACGAAACATGAGAGACAATTGTGCAAACGAACAAATAATTTTTTTAAACGGGTGCCAATATCAACCATCAAAATGTGGAGGAAAAGGATTATGAGTGCAATTAAAAAAAATTGGAAAAGGAAAAGGTAATAGGAAGAAATATAAAACAATTTACCAGGCGAAAGAAAAAAAACGTTCGATGTAGTAGCAACAAAATGAAGATAAGTCTCAGTAATGACGTGAAGTCTTCAGAGAAAATACCCTTACTTCGATGCTCCGACAACGCGAAAGATAAAACTGGAATAATCAAAATAGCAACGACTTTGAATACAAAAAAGGAGAGTATTACCGATCCCCAGAGTGAATTTATAGAAGATAAAGACAATCCAAAGAGCGAATACTGTCTTCATGCAATCGTAGATCAGTCAAAACGAAGAAAGCTTAAAAAAAATTCAATGATAGTAAATCGAAGAAGGATAACACATTCCGAAAGTATATCAAAGACAGTGGAATGACAAAACAACCAAGGGATGGAGAGAAACTTGTTGACTTACCGGAATCAAACTTAAGAGAAAGATTGTTTATGAGGAATCAATCAGAGTCAAAATATGGCAGATTGTTGAAAAGTGCTAGAAAACCAATGGGAAGTCGTTGAAAAAATTTCAACATTAGTATGAATGAAAGTAGCAGGAATATGGGTACTGTGAAGAATGGCGTCACGGAATATGTTGATGTATCTGAACCGCAAGTGCAGGGGGCGGCTTCGCCGCCCCCCGTTGGGGGACCTCGACAGAAAAGTAAATTTCCGGGTTACTTACAAAGACGTAAACGGGACTCAGAAAAAATTTCCAGGAACGAGAATAAAAAAATTATTATATGATGATTTAGTTCCGAGGGGTGAGTCGTAGTTATTGATCAGTGGTGTAATTATTCCCTGCTTGCAAACTAATTATTAGCACTTAAAATATATATTCTATTATTATTATTAAAAACAGCTTTAAAAGCTTATCGCTTACTGAGTAAATATCTCTATAGACAATGTTGGATGAATTGTCTTGGTAAACTTTTGTAGTATACGATCGTTCAGATCCATCCTCTATTTTCACTTTATAGCGTCCATTGTGTTGGATTAAAGTGAAGAACTCTCTGTCATCTAAATAAAGTGATGAGTCATCTACGATATCATCAATGTTTGTAATAGAACCTATTGACTTCCTTTGATCTTGTAATGTAGGAAAGGAGATCCTCTCACTAGTTACTTCTTTAGCGTTGCCTTTTTACCATGGTTAGGTTCTTCCAAACCACGTCTTCCTTCCATTGGTGCATCATATTTGTTGTTTGGTGTCAATGGAGATAACCCAATTTGCTCATTGAAGTCTGCCTCAACTGAAATAACATTCTTTGTTGGGGTACTCATTGAAGTGTTTCATTTGCTGTTGATTTTGATTTGGATGTTTTCTATACAATGGCTACATATTTGTCTTCATGAATACATACAAAATACAATTAAAACAATTATTAATTACAAAATAATAAATTATTTTTTATTTTATCAAAGTTCAAACATAATAGCGAGAGAACAACCTTCTGTAATAGTAAGATAATTGTTAACCTTGAAAAATGTATTTATGATGGCCCTTATTTGATACGGATATGCCAATATAATTTTCTTGATTTCAATCATGCATGTATAGAAAGCATACCAATTGTCTGATAGCTGCTCCTTCTGACCAACAATCCAAATACTTGCCATGACAAAATCATTAGTCCTTTCAATGAGTGATAGCAAGCGTAACCTTTCTGGATCCAAACCTGGGATATCCAGTATCGCAAGAAACAAACCATTATTCTCCATGTTTTCAATTTTTATGAGATTGTAATTTATGATATAATAAATTTGTGAATGAATAATACAAAGTATAAAATAAAGTTTTATGATAATAACTTAATTTTTAATTTATTAACGTTGAATTCTAACACAAAGTGAAAAAGCTTCAGCTAGAAGTAGAAAATAGTTCACATTTACCAATGCCTTTATTATGGCCCTTGTTTGGTATGGATAATTCAATGGGAGATCCTTGATTTCACTGATGTTTGTATGGAAATCTTAGAAATCCTCTGCTAGTTGCTCTTGCTGATCAAATGTACGGATTGTTGCAATCATGAAACCATTCATCCTGTCACAGATTTCGCGCAAGTGCATCTGCTCTGGTTCAAAGTCTAAAATGTCAAGCATCTGTAAGGTCAAGTTGTTGTTCAACATGTTGATTTGTTATGTGCCAATAATTTATGATTCAATAAAATTGTGAACAAAAGTATGTATGAATTAAAATCATGTAATGATATATAACAATAGATACATTAATTTATATTTCTATAAAAATAGTTGTTACGTTATAATTGAAAGATCTAATGATCTCCATGGTAAGATGAGTTTATAATAATCAACTATAGGAACGTATAATCTTGTCATATTTTCTTTGACCACCAAAAGTCCCCAGAAATTAATTTTAGATCCCACACGTTCAAATAATGCCAACATACCTTCATTTTCTAATGATTTTTTGATGGTAGGATGTTTCAATATACTATATTTTGGATCAAGGAATACACAAATCTTTTTCGCCAATGCAGCATTTTCTTTGAGATGATAATATGTGACACTGTCTATTCCTTTTACATCAAAGTCAATAGCAAACTTTACAAAACCTTTATCATACGGATTTTTTTATCTTGCTAGACAGATATACTCTTTGATGCTCACCCTTAACGTATGCTGTGTAACAATAATCCTTACCTGCTTCATCATACTTTACTGTAATGTACTTAATGATACTTTTTGTTGTTGTTGCCTTTCGATGTTTTTTTTACCTGTGGACGCTCCAGTTAAATCTTTTACCAAAATGCTTGTGTTCACAATCAACAAATTTCCATCAAACCAATCATTAGCATAATCAAAACATGTTAATTCACCAGGTAAACTTTTTGCTCTCTTGAAGTAACTCCATATAATTGACTGTTGTATGGGATCAAATTCCATCATATAATTGCTTAGTTCAGACAGAAAAATTACATAGTTGTCTGAATCCTTCTCTAACAACTTTTCCTGTTTGAACGTCTAGTTGAGTTTTTTTATTTTGTTCTTTTCTTATGTGGAGGGCTCTCTTCATCATCTTCATTTTGTATAATTTGTAGAACACCTGTGGAGGTACTATTCCAAACGCGATCATCATCTGAAACTAATACCATAATTGACATCGTATCTTTCACCACTAGTCCTGTGTCACTATATGTAAAGCAATGAACCAATTTATTTTCTTCTTTAAAAATTGATTGTGTTGAGAAGAATGTATCTGGAAACCTGACGGAATCTCCACCACATTGTTTATTTCTTGGTTCAACATATTTCTCTGCATTCTAATACTCCATGGGACGTTTTATATCTCGCAGGAATTCACAACCAAGGTTCTCCACTTTACGTAGACATCCATCAAACAACCATCTTAAATTTTTTTACTGAAAATGCGGTAACGGGACTTATTCAATTGAAAATCGACAAGCTAGAGCAACCTCAATTATGTGATGACGTGTGTGCTATAAAAATTAAAAATTAAAACATAGAGTCCTAAGTACTGGGCTAGTGTGTTACATACCCTCTACTTGTATGGTACTGTAACCTACACTTAAAATAAAAAATAGTTCACGATTTAGGGCATTGATGCTTTTGTGGGTTAACCTATATATTGTTGTTAGTTTCTTTTCTCTTGTAGTATTTTTTAGAACTTTTGTAAGTATCACATATTCAGGATTTTGAAGTACTCTGAGGAGAGTTAGAATACTTAATAGGTGTTGTGCTCCAAGAAATCCAACTCCATATACATTGTTCAATAATTGTTTAAGATAGTTTTCCCATAAACATTCATTTGAATTGAGATTTGCATCCAGTACACATGTTCGTAGGTAATGAAGATTCTTGTATAGTTGCTTTAATGGAATAGGTACGTTCTGATGTGGTTACATTCTAGGTCCAATACCGCTGGATAAGCCACCCATTTGCACTAGTTCTTCAACAAGTTTGATAGATAAATTTCTTGAGGAAGACCATTTGTTTCCCACTTCTTTAGTATCAAGTAGTACCTACTACCAGTAGTTAACCATCCAATTGTCATAACTAACTCCAACACATCCTCTAAACATAATTCATGCTTGGTATTCTTATATCTAGCAATTACATCATAGATTGCGGATACAAAGATTGAATATTAATCACACTTATCCACAAACGAAAGTTTCATGTATGGTGTGTGTTCTGATGAGGGATCCCAACTGAATGCATTTGGTAGCATAAAATTCCTTTGCTTACCCATTTTAAGGAAAAGGTAATATTGGTTTAAATGATGTTTGTATAGTAATCATGTATTACTTTTCTTGAATATCCAATGAAAACTACACAAATAATTTGGTTTGGATGATCAGGATCATAGGTATGATAGTGTATAGAAAAAACTGTTTTGTAATGTTTGATCTGATCATTCTGGAAATCCATATATGGATTGGTAAGGTTTGATGTATCGTTGTTGCAATATGTCATAGCATACATACACGCCTCAAAGAGATTTTCCTCATCTTTCCATTTCTTGTCTTCTGTGTCTGTATCTTCATCCCTATATTCCATCAATAATTGAGAAAATTCTTCATGACGGCGTTAGTTTTCTGCAAATGGTATTGTAGACAATTTCTCTGATAGATTGAACTCATGATTTTGGTCATAACTGATAATATTTTCTGATCAAATGTAGATATAACAGATTGTACTGGAATATTCAGTGTGTTTTGAAACGTGTAGCTGTTGTTGCGCCAACCAACAGATTTTGCATAGTTTCCTCTTTTAGAAGGAGATCTTGTTTCATCCAACGTTTTGATAACACATGGAAGATCAAAATCCCCTTTGTATTCATCAACAATTTCCTTAAAAGTACTTGTTTCATTGGAGTAGTGATACAATTCATTTGTTACTTCAAAATTTTCTGTAGAGACTTCAATCACTTTGACATTTCTCTCCATTGCACGCTTCTCCAAACTAGCCCTTTCAGAAAATGGCAATTGATAATGGGGATTTTTATGGAGGTTGTACACTAGGTACCACGTCCCAGCTGCAAAGGAAGGTATATGATACAAGGTTTCAGTGGTCCATGAATTGCTTAGATTTTAGATGTTAGTATACGTTCTGGCCTTTTTTTGAAATCGTCAGTTGTAATTTCAATGTACATATCAGGTAGGTTTGGAGGGATAGTAGGTAAGTCTGTAGTCTTAGACTTGGATGGAGTAGTTCTAGACAAGAGCATTGGTGGCTAATAATTGTAGACGAAATAACAAAAAGTAGGAATTATGAATATAAAAATGATATTTGCTAATTTATTTTACATCGAAAGTTAAATTTCTATTTGAAATTGGCAATATTTGTAATTTGAAATGATAATTTATAACTCAATGATGGAAGATCAGTACATAATTATCGTGTACGGAATGAGTGCATAATATGCGCGAATGACTATTGGATTTGGAATTAGAAATAAAACCTTTTCCTTGATACCAGAGAATTCCAAATCATACGCGATTATTTTAAATGCTACGGATCTTTCTTTTGTGCCTTAAATAGAAAAATAACTTATAATAGTGATTACGAAAGAATAATTACAAACTAGTCAGAATGAACTATAAAGAAATATTGATTAGAGGAAGTCTAAGTAGGGGTGTTAACCGTAATTCCAACACTCAATAAGTGAAGATGAATGTTATATGAAAAATTATTGCCGAGAGGTAATTAATTTTGGCGATAAAAAATGTTTAACAAATAAATGTATTATCATTGTCTGGGTTTCATTGAAGTTGTATTGAAATGCAACAATAAGGTTATTAGAGTGGGAATTAACAACACACACACAGAAATAATGACATGCAAGTGAAATGAAGAAAGGTAATATATGGACAAGGGTTTTGATGTAATTATTATGTATAGTAAATTTTGAACAATAAGCAATTTTTAAGGTGAGTTATTTGGGTACAATGAAATAAATCAAATTACATATCTTTTCTTAAAGCTTACCTTGCTGTTTGATTGATGGGGGGAAGATTCTTATAAGTGACATTGATTATCAGAAGGTCTAGTCTTTCTATCATAGTAGTCTGGTAAAAAAGAACGGCTGTGGACCCCCCAGATTATCCTTCGACGAGTATGATGCCAGTTCCTGGTAGTAGACAAAAAATAATTTTTCTATTA
>Ga0209092_10000587_pt1 | contig 36076 bp, 25 predicted proteins | sample FraStrMetagenome_FD_187446 | JGI IMG/M metagenome (GOLD analysis project Ga0209092, IMG submission 187446) | Marine eukaryotic phytoplankton communities from Arctic Ocean - Fram Strait ARC3M Metagenome (SPAdes) (version 2) | ecosystem: Environmental > Aquatic > Marine > Oceanic | place: Fram...
AGTAGTGAATCCAAGACGTCAAAATCAAAGTCACAATCTAAAAGTAGTGAATCCAAGACGTCAAAATCAAAAAGTGAATCCAGGTCCAAATCTCAAAAAAGTCAAGATTCAAAACCATCACCTGCAACACGTGCACCAACACGTGCCCCCACGCCTACACCAACACCTTCCACTGTATCTAAAGATGACAACAAGGTAACTAGTACGCCTGCTCTTACTAAGGCTACCCCTTCCCCATCAACATCAACTTCAACTTCACTGCCTACTCGAACCCCAAAACGACTCACATTGTTACCCACCAACTTAGATGGATCGGCAACTGATACACCCACATTGAAACCTTCGGAACTCATCACAAACTTACCATCATTGTTGCCCTCTATTACTACAAGTGAATCTCCATCTATATCCTCCAGTGAAACACCCAGTGTAGCACTCTCTACAGAACCAACTCTTGTCCTATCTCAAAACCCATCCATAGTCGCAAGTGCACTTCCGACGATACTATCCTCCACATCTCCATCTTTGGAATCCTCAGATTCTCCTTCTTTACTAGCGAGTGAGCGACCATCTTCATTCATATCTTTGAATCCAACCATCGCATCATCAGATTTACCGACTATCATTTCGAGTGAAAATCCATCTAATACTGCTTCCGTCTCACCTACGGTAGAAGCATCTGAATCTCCTACCGTTGTATCGAGTGAGAGTCCTTCTATTTTAGCATCTCAAATTCCATCCTCCGTAGAATCAGACATACCTACAATTTCATCGAGCGAGAGTCCGGCTATACTCGTTTCATCTTTGCCAACATTTGAAAAATCTATTTCTCCATCAGTGGCAATTAGTGAAACTCCAACCGAAATGGATTCCTTGTCACCAACCATCGAATTCTCCATATCTCCATCTCTAGAATCTAGTCATAGTCCATCCATCGGTTCATCATTATCCCCTACAATAATACTTTCTCAGTCTCCATCCCAAGTAACTTCTATACCTCCTACGATCGAATTATCGGAATCACCTACTATCCTTTCGAGCGATAATCCTACTATGGAATCATCCTCTTCCCCCACAGTGATAGTATCACAATCTCCCACAATTTTGGCAAGTGAAAACCCCACCCTAATGCTTTCTTCGACTCCTAGCTTTGAATCTTCGAATGCACCGTCAGAAACTGCCACGAAAGAACCCACTCTGAATCCTACTCCGCTTCCAACGATTGTTACCACCATTGGGGATACAATTTTATCAGCGAATGAGGATAGTATTGTGACTTCCAGTCCGACAGAAACAGTTACAAATTCTCCCACGAATGCACCAAGTCTCATTCAAAGTACAGAACCAACTCAAAGTGGTTCCTTCGAACCTACAACAAAATTATCCGAATCTCCATCGAGAGTCCAAAGTTCAGTACCAACAACAGAATCATCGGATTCTCCTACTATTCTATCAAGTAACAATCCTACAGAGACTCAATCCGCATCACCAACTTTAGAATCCAGTGAAGCACCCTCGCTAATGCTATCCTCTATACCAACATTGGAAAATTCGAATCCTCCCACCGTTGTGATGAGTGAGAATCCTTCAGTTATACTTTCTTCTACTCCTACTCTAGAGGCCTCGAGTATCCCGACCATCACAATAAGTTCAAATCCAACGGAAGTACCGACATTGACGCCCACAAATCCTCCAACGATGGAACCGTCGTCCACGCCAACACAAAAACCTACTCCAGTTCCTACAATTTCGCCTACGACTCAATTGCCCACCAAGATTCCGACAAAATCACCTTCGAATTCACCGACTGCAGTTCCGACAGAATTACCCACAATGAATCCAAGTGTCGCTCCTACATCTTCTCCAACGAACGATCCCACTCCCATACCAACAGTGGCACCAACCCTTTCACCTACAAAAACACCGACCGAAATGCCAACTTCCTCCTCTCCAACGACAACGCCCACAAAATTACCTACCAAGGAACCTACATCTTCTCCTACAATCAGGATTACGTTCGAACCTACATCTTCTACAACTACTTTGCCAACAGATTCGCCTACTGGGTTACCTACACCTTCTCCAACTCTACCACCTACTCCCGAACCCACACCAGTGCCTTCTCCTGTACCAACTAGACTTCCAACAATCTCACCAACGGATGTACAAGAAGAAGAAGAACGTTCCGAACAAGGTTGCCCGGTATGTTATTGTTTGTTCAAATTTTTTTATTCTATATCTGCTTTCTTTAAAATGATTCTCATTTCATGATTGTGTGTTTTCTCCTTTTTTTCATTTTTATTTGTTTGATAGAGTGATACAATGTTTATCAATGAAATTCATTACCAGAACCGTGGTCCTGATGTGTCCGAATTTGTAGAAATTGCCTACATTACTGGATTTCCATTGGCTGGACATCGATTACTATTCTATGATGGTGGTACGGGAAGAGTCTACAAAACTACTAATCTAGCTTCTGATTTATCAGCGTCGAATAATGATGACACCAATGGTTTTACGTTTGCTGCATATTCTGTTTATTCCTTCTCGAATCCAATGCGTGATGGACCCGATGGTGTCGCGTTAGTGGACAATAATGACAATGTATTGGATTTTATAGCGTATGGAAGAAGCTTTACTGCTACCAATGGTCCGGCATCTGGATTAACTCCTTTACTTATGGGAGTCGTTGAGGCCTCCAATGGTGGGCCACAGAATTCATTGCAATTAGGTGGTGTAGGTTCTCAAGCATCCGATTTCTTATGGCAAGGTTCGCAGTTAGCTACTCCTGCTGGTCTCAACACAGGTCAAACGATAATTTGCACGGGTCTTGCCCGTTCGGGTGCTGATCCAGTCCTTGTGACTCCACAACGGGGAATTATAAAAAAGACAGTAGAACAGGCTAAAGTTGTGGATTTGGTGAATTCCGATAATAATAATTAGACGTGTCATGTGAATGAAATCTCTTGTCAAAAAGATAACCATATTACTATTTGTAAATTAAACAGTTTTTGTGTACCTTCTGGTCTAATTGACATTATATTAATTATCGTACAAGCATTGACTATTCCCAATAAATCAATCTGTTTCAATATAGAAATTTCGTAAAAGATCATGATTAAACATTAATCAAAAATCATTGTTCGAAGAAAATCATATTACAGCTAAATTTGAATATCATTATCTTCATCCCTTATTGCTCCCTCATCCTCATCCTCCTGCAGATCTTCCATGCTTTGTGAATCAATAGACTCTTCCACACTATCTGAAACAGAATCTGCAATTCCAGATTCTTCTCCAACACTACTAACAATACTACTCCCGTTACTCTCTTGATCATCGAGATCTTCCCATTCACGACTTGTATCCTCATGTTCAGAATGGATTACGGAATTATCAGACATTTCTGATTGCTCAGCTATGGAATATTCTTCGTCATCGCTTTCTTCACTTTCATCATTCTCCTCCACTTCTTGATCTAATATTCCATCATTATTATTAACTCTATTGAATCGCAAACACTTCAAGCTTGGCAACTCATTTTGTAGCGAGGATATCCTTCCATCCTTTTCGACACCTTGGCATCCATATAATGCTAAAGATTGTAATTTCGTTAGTGAGGTGAGAAAATGAAGAGATGTGGATGTTACTCTTGTATTGGATAAATTGAGTGCTCGAAGATTCGAAAGTGCTGCTAATGCTGCAGCCCCGCGATTAGTAATATGGTCATTTTGAGATAGATTAAGACTTGATAGATTTTCTAACTTAGCAAGTTGCGTGCATCCAAACTATGAATGTAAAGATGTTCACAAATTAGAAACGCATTTGGAGAGACTTTTTGTAATGAAATAAATTTCTGAATAAGTACTTACATCTCCAATTCCTCCTCCACAAAGTTCGAGAGATTCAAGGGATGTGATAGAAGAAAGATAACTACATCCTGTATCTGTAACACGTCCCGAAAAAAGGTCAAGATCTTTTAATTTTTTTAAATTTCGAAGATATACCAATCCCTCATCACCAATCTAAAATTCATTTGCAAAAATGAAAGGCAGATTCTTAGTTTAAATTAAAGAAAATAAAAGACATCAGCACAAATGTTGGATTACTCACATCTCTTGAATCTAAATTCAAAACTTCCAGATTTTCCAATTTAGCTAAATTTCGCAGACCAAAATTTGATATGTGACAATAAAAGAGATTGAGACGAGTCAATTTTGTAAATTTGGCTATGTGAGGCATTCCTCTATCAGTCAAATCAGTATCTGCAAGACCCAATGATGTTAAATTTGGTGTGACATGATTATCGGCAAGGTGAGCAATGGCCCAGTCTCCAATTGGACAGGAGTCTAGATTCAACTCTTCTAAAGCAGGTAAGTTGACAAGACGAGAGAGGTCCACATCTCGCACACCTGAATAATTCAGATAAAGCGTTTTTAGCGACATTATTTTGTTTTGCCATGATGACCTCCTATGATATTATGAAGAGAAACAATCATATGAGCTTTAATATTAGAACAACATGACTTCAGTGAGATCACTTTCTTACAGAATTCCTGGGCAGTAACTAACATCTAGCACTGTCAAATTTTTCAATAATTCCAGTGCCCATCCAAGTTTATCGCTCTTTAATTTGTTGCATCCATTCAAGTCTAATTCTTTCAATGCCGATAATTTAGGCAGACTTGAGCAGGTCTCATTCGTTATTGGACATCTTGCCAATCTTAGCACTTTCAAGTTTTCCTTTCGACCAGGCTGCGAACATAGGATTTCAAGACCTTCATCTCCAATATTCCGACACCATCCTAGATATAATTCCTCAAGAAATTCAAGAGGATGAAGAAATTGAAGTGCTTTGTTCGTGATCAAATCGCACAATGATAAATCCAGTTTAGATAAAGAAGACAAGTTTGAAATTGCTATGAGAGACCTATCTGTAAGGCATCTACATCCCTCTAAGACCAGTGCCTCTAAAGATGATGAGAGGTGTGAGATGTTGATGATGGCTTCATCTGTTAATCTACGACAGTTGACTAACGACAATGTGTGTAATCGATGTGAATTGGAAAATGCAACCAAACCGCGTCCAGTAATCGAGTGACAATTATCCATTTTGACAATTTCTAATGCTGTTAAGTTATGGAGTTGAAGTAAACCTCTATCCGTCACACGTTTTGATCCACATAAGTCTAAGAGTGTTAAAGTGGAAGCAATAGAAGGAGCTCCAAATGTAGTTCCAGGATTAATTTGATACGATAAGTCTGCATTTATGTTTTGCTCGTGTAGGAGAAACTCTTGCATTTCGGAATTTTCATTATCATAGTTTGAAGCTTGACTTATAGAGCTGAAATACTCTTGTTCTCTTTTACATTTCATTTGATTTTCGTCTACGGCAACTTGTACTGAAGGAGCAGCTGAGCATGGAGAAGAATGGGCAGTAACGAATGAAGAAGTTGAATGAGAAGATACAGAATCATTTTCAAGAAGTTGTAAACGATTAAGTTGAGGTGAATTATGGTCGTCAACAGTCTCTTTCAAGTTGGATGTTTCCATGGTATCATTTATATCTTTCATATCATAAGCACTAGTTGGAGTGTTAATTGAGCTATTGAAATGTTCCCCATCGCTGCTGAAGATTTGAAGCCAATCATCCCTAACACCGCGGCAACCAGCGAGTGAGAGTTTTCCTAATTCGCAATTTCGTAGTGCTCGAAGGGTTGTTCCATTTAAAGCAGCGTGATCAACTAAGGACTTCACAATTGATTGCACTATGTCTTCAGGAATGCCTGGAGGAAGTTCTCCATCAAGATCAGGAAGGGAGCGACACACTACATCAATGCAAAGTTCTTTCAAACTTTTCGGAGAGCGATGCTGATTTTTTGTTACAACATAATTGTCATCGACCGGATACAGGTCAGAAATGGTACCATCTGGAAGCTGCACCGAGAAAATAAATGTGCAACCATATGAGTACATCAATGTGCAACAAAAATGATGCCTCCCATTGAAAATATATCTTACCTCACATTCGACTGAGTGCCGTACCATCCTTCTCCGATGAATTCGATCTCTTTTAGAGGTCTTTCAGAAAATTAATAAAAAAATGTACGCAATGAAGAAATATTAGGTGCATAAACACTACTGTTGTATCTAAATTTAATCAAAGATAATCTTACTCTGCCTTGACTACTATAGTGACCATGTGATCTTGATCTCGTCATGTGAGTGGGACATGATCCACCCATGTTGCTCATTCCAGCTTTATTTTGGCTATTAGATAATGGTCAGGCGATGAGAATCTGGATGACCTAACGACAGACGATTGATATCAGGATATTTCTACCGTAATTTGAACGATTTTGATTGTCTGAAAGTAGTTTTCCCTCCGTGTTGTAGTATTTTGCGTTTTCTGATTGATGGATAAGTAAGAATGCGTATGAATTGTTCTTTCATAAAAATATAACATAGATGACACCAAAGGGCTATTTAGGAAATTCTCACGAGACTTCAAGTAATACATAATTAGAATTCCTTTGATCAGCACTTTTTGTCCAGAAGAATAATCTGCCAGAATTTATCATTCCTCTATGTAGTATATCAATGTTTACGTATGTATGTAGAACTGTAACCATGTTCATACTAAATTGTTCTGTTGCCGTTTATGAGCGTTAATTCTTCTTATTCTTACCTAATGAATAATAAATAGGTTATTCAAACTTGCTGAAGTCAGCAGATTCCTTTTAGATTCATAATATTTAATTTCATTAATTTTTACGTTAATTAGGACGCAGGCCGAACTCATGTTTATGTTGGTTTGCACTGATTTTCTTGTTGTTGGTGGAACACGAAATTCTTGATCTTCACTTCTTCATTTGAAAAGCGTAAATATGAAAAATGAAAAAAGAATAAAAACCGAAATTTGGAGCTAATTGATTTCCTGTAGATAACCATATGAGAATAATGTCAGCAGTAGCTTAACAAGACTAAACATATTTTTTTCATGCACGTATTTTTTATTAGGGATTTTACTTTAAAATCCTTTTATAGTCGTTAATTCAAATAGCAATGCTGCAATAATCGACGTCTAATAAAATAGTAACAGCTTCAAATTATGTGATTAGACTTAGAGGTTTATTTGTTAAATAGAGATCAATGCAAACATTAAATAAAATAATGAAAATTAGGTCATTCCAATGTGTGAAGAACTTGTGAATGTTCCATACACGTTTTTTAGGCAAAGACATAGCTTCTTTCATTTTAAACAACCAACTCCATCTAAACACCGGTGTTATATCTGATTGTTTTACAGCAGCAGACAACACAAGTATCAAACAGAATGGGCAACGAGATGTCAGCGCAAGAAGAAAATCAATTTATTGAAGAAGCACATAGAATGTCACTGGATAATCCACACGTGGACAAAAAAATCAATAAAGGCACGACGGCACCAAATTGTCAACCGAAACATACTATTGAGGAATCTTCGGATGAGGAAGAGTATGAAGACTTTATAGATAATGATCATGGGCATGAAATAGTTGCATCTCCAGGAGGCAATGTTCACATTCATGACACGCAGACAAATAGAACGAAGAGGAGAGTGAAAAAGAAGACATTGGAGAACAACGTCTCAAACTCCAATGCTGAGGTTGTTCAACATGAGCGCGAGCGTAAGATGAGCTATCTTCAAATGGCGAAACTTGGTTATCAAGAGCTTGTAAATGCAATTATTCGGCCACCACGAGCTGACTACAAGGTAAGTATTTCAACCTACATTCTAGCTTTTTCAACGTAGTCGCTTTTAGATATCAAAATGAAAAATCTCATGTCATCATTTGATTTCTAACCTACAGCAAGAAGCACTTGGACCCCCTGCCTTCAGTTTTTGTGGTCGTCGATTTACTCGTACCGATTTTGCATTACAAACAAAACGTGGTCATAGCCTGCAATGCTCGCATTGGGAACCAGTAGAACGCACGTCTGATAGAATCCCCTGTGTTATTTATATGCATGGAAACTCGTCTGCAAGAGTGGAAGTGATACCTCAGCTTTCTTATTTACTTTGTCTTGGTTTAGCAGTATTTTCTTTTGATTTTGCAGGTAGTGGAAAATCTGATGGAGATCATGTGTCACTTGGTTTTTATGAAAGAGAAGACTTAATGTGTGTGATTGCTCATCTTAGAGCAACTAATGTTGTTTCGACTATTGCCTTATGGGGCCGATCGATGGGTGCAGCAACTGCATTAATGCATGGAGATAGGGATCCATCCATTGCTTGTATGATTTTGGATTCTCCCTTTGCTGATTTGACTCAACTAGCTGAGGAAATGGTAGAAAAAGGACGTGAACAGGGTATAGCGGTTCCTAATTTTGCGGTATCAGTAGCACTTCGACTTATTCGTGGAAGTGTCAAACGTCAAGCGATGTTTGATATAAGACATATTAGCCCAATTGCACATGCAGACAAATGCTTCATTCCTGCTCTATTTGTGGCAGGGGAACATGACGATTTTATCGATAAAAGACATTCGGAAGCTATACATGCACGATATGCTGGAGATAAGAATCTAATTGTCGTGGAGGGTGACCATAATTCTCCAAGACCCAAATTTATGTTTGATTCTGCCAGTATCTTTTTGCAAACTTGTCTTCAAATTCCTAATTCATGGGCTCTTCGTGTTCATCCTGGAATGAATCTAATGGCACCGGTAAGATTTTTCTATATTTTGTATTCGAAATGTTAAACTTTTCTTTCAAACTCAATTTATTGTGAATTCTTTCGTACCAATTTTAGCCATGGTTCTTCCCTGGTGTTATTGGAGGACCAATGCAGGGTTCATCGTCAAGGAAAAGTCGGCGGCCCAGATCTCAACATGGTGAAGGTTTAGGTTCCAATAATCGTCCATCAGCTCCATCTCCTGATTCGAGTGAAGAAATGGGTATGACATTAGAACGTCAACGTGAGATTCAAGCATCTCTATTCCGTATGCTTGGACAAGCGGATGATAATCCTCCTCCACCACCACCTCCTCCTCCAACAGTTCCTAGTTCTAGCACGGATCCGTTGAATTCGTCAAACACATCATCAAAATCAGGTAATGCTTACGGAAGTGAAGTCACACATTCTACAACATTTCCACCTCGTAATGGATCGGCGAAGGGTAGGTCTGATGCCAACTCCACAAATCATGCAGATGATGGCGATAACTTCATGTGATTAACTTCATGTGATTAACTTCATGTGATTACCCTTTCCTTCTACTTTTATTTAATTATTTAGCCTCAAATTAAATGGATAAAATATTGTTATTGCTTAGCATCAAAATGGATAAAGTCTTGGACTATAATAAGCAAGATAGAAAAATTCAAACTTGATCATGATCCAAGGCATTTACTTTTACTAGCCAAACATTGATAGAAAACCATCAACAGATAGTAGCTCTGAGTATTCGTCTTCTGTCCAGATATCGTTCAATGAATCAAAAATGTTTTCTTGTGCTTTTTGATTTATTTCTGATTGTGATACTTCACTGCTAGTTGTAAAAATATCCAATATTCGATCTGTTCCCATACTATACATTGTGGAATTCTCAGAATTGACAATAGATTCGGCCATTTTCAGTTTAATGTGTTGAAGTTTCAGGATTTGCTCTTCAATCGTACCACTAGAGACAAGTCGATAGACATTTACGACCTGAAAAGCATAGGCATTTAAGAAGGAACAAATTAGATTCATCATAGACATTTGAAGAGTAGTAAAACACACTCTTTTTGTAGAAACCAACCTTTTTTTGACCAATACGATGTGCTCGATCCATTGCCTGCAGGTCAACTTGAGGATTCCAATCCATTTCCAAAAAAATCACAGTATCAGCACATGTCAAATTCAAACCAAGACTCCCGACCTTTGTGCTTAATAACATAACCTTAATCGATTCATCCTCATGAAATTCTTTAACTAATTTGGTGCGATCTTTAGTTGGAACAGTACCATCAAGTCTCAAATATCTTAGGGAAGGCATATAGGGTTGAAAGAGCATCTTTTCAACTATATCAAGGCTTTGCTTGAATTGAGCAAATATCAAACACTTATTTTTTGAAATTGATTCGGTCACAGGTGCTGCGATATTTGATTGCTGTTCAAGATAAGAGCCTAAGTCATGCTCTATATTTTTGTTTTCATAATCATCATCTTTTATATATACTGAACTATGGTCATTGTCTGCGGCAGCCAATTCATCTGAGTAAATACCCGCATGCCTCATCAAGTCATTTAATACAGACAATTTTCCCGAGCAGTCGAGTCTCGAATACTTTGGGTCCAATTCCAAGTCTGAATGAGATTTAGATGCCACGAGCAATGGATGTGTGCACAGTAATCTCATGTATAGAATTTTCTTTAGGGTATCTTTTCCTATTTTCACATTTGTTTTATTTTCAATCAATTGCTCGTACAAGGTCTCCAAATGTGCCTCAATATCCTGGCCAGAGCAAATACTTTTGTAGAGACGAATCTGCTCTTCACTCATAGAACATGGAATATCTGTAATATTTTTTGGCGGAAGCTCTTTTAACACATGTGTTTTCTCTCTCCTCAGAATAAAAGGTAGCACCTGCTGATGTAGGATCTTGAGCTTTTCAATACTTAACCCAATTTCATTTGCTGTTGCTCCTGGAGCCTGTCCTTTGGATATTGGTCTCGCAAAGTTCATTAGAAAAGTTTTTTCATTTCCAAGAAAATTTGGCATCAGAAAATCGAATATTGCCCACAGCTCATTCACCCTATTTTGCACTGGAGTTCCGGTTAGAATAAGTTTGTGTCGAGCGCTTATTTTTCTAGTTGCTTTGGCAGTGGCTAGTTATGATTATGTCAAGAAGCAAATCGTTGATCTTAGTAAAGGATCCAACCAGAACAAGCAGTATGCAGAAAATGGTACAAACTTGGGTTGACTCACCAGTTTTTGGATTTTTTAGTAGATGACCTTCATCCAAAATGCAATACGTCCACATTACACTTGAAATTGTTTCAATATCTTGTCTTAAAACAGCATAGCTTGTGACGACGATGTTTGCACTATTTATTTCCAAATCCCATGCTGCCTGTCTTTTCCTTTTGTTCCCATCATGACGAAGTACTTGGTAAAAATTCGAGTTTAAGAAAAATTTGTTTATCTCATTTTTCCAATGACCACATAATGTTGATGGACAAACGACGAGTGATTTAGCTCTATCATTTTTTGAGTGCCCATTGCTACTGCCTGTCCCCTTTCTTTGACTATGGGCTAATCCTATGCCGACTAAGGTTTGAAGTGTCTTCCCTAAACCCATATCATCACATAATGCACCATTAAGGTTGACGCTCTGTAAAAATCGTATCCAAGATACCCCATCTCGCTAAGAAAAGGAAAAGAAATGATTAGTTAAAGGTACCAAATACATAAACTATATCTGCCTTCAAATTTACCTTACCTGATAGTTTCTCAAAGTAGTATCACTTTTCTTTAACGCATCTTGAAGAGATTGTGGCAAAGGATGAAATGGAATTGGTTTTCCATGTATAAGGTGATCAATAACCTTGCTACTCATGTCATCATTTTCAATGTTTCTCGTTGTAAAATGTGAAGTACTGGAGGAAGAATTTGATACCAAAGGGGCTACTCTAACAAGGCTTGCAAAATTTGCTGCAGCTACATGTGCACACTCCTCGACTTTATCTATCATCATGCTCATTGAAACAGGTAAAAGATCTCTAACATAGGGACAAATTTCTACACCAATGTTCTCTATTATGGATTGCAACAAAAGGCATCCTCCAAATCTTCTTGATTCATTTTTGAAGTCCCCTAGAGATTCAAAGAGTGGGGGTAAGAGCATTTTTAAACCTTCAATCGAATTGCCTTTACAAAAGTATGTTGATACTGAAACAGCTTGTTTTCTTACTAGGGAAGAAGGGTTACAACAAGCAAGGTCTGTTAATGTTGGTAAAAAGTCCCTTATGGCAGTAGTAAAGGAAATAGATTTGCCAGGTATATACTTTGATAGAATGCAAAGCATTTGTAGACATTCATTTAATTTCACTTGTTCTACCTTCTCTGCATCACCTGAAATAAGCAGGGCCACTCGATTCCAGAATGGGGCTACACTTCTCATTTCCTTATTTTGGAAACGAATCATTACTACTTGAATTACTTGAATAGCAGGTGAGTCAACGACAGAAATATTTTTGTCCTTGACTATTTCAAGTATTTGTTGCTCCGAGCAGCATAAATTACAAATATTGTCAATTATCTTATCTCTGACTCGTAGGAGCTTGGATGTGTCCCTTTCTGGACTTTCGATTAAGTGGTTTAATCGTGATATCAAACTAACAATATAATGACAAGTTTGTCTTTGCCTGGATCTCATCTTCTCATTTTTTAGAGAATTCATTAAGTGACGTATCATAGGTGTAAGTTTTGGAGGTAATGGTTGACAATTGTTTAATATAATAGCTCCTGCTACTGTGGCTCCAATACGCATTGAATTCTTTGATAAAGGGTATCTTCGGATATCAATATTTTTGTTGTATAAATCGTTTGACTCAATAGATATAAACATGTCTTTCCATTCTTCTATCATTTGTATTACTGTTGTGTTTGCTGCATATTCTAATGTTTTTTTTGGAGAAGTTTGTTCCAGAAATTTTGATAAACTTAAATCATAAGGAACCGAAATTGTTGGACTATCCTTAACGGCAAGAAATTTGACATTTGCGTTTGCAATAATGCAAGTCGGAACGGTATCGTTCATATCCAGTAAAGTTTCTTGCGAGTAAGAAAAATTCGTTTGTTTAAGAAAATTGTCCCTTTCAATAATTTCCGACAAACTCATCAAGAGAAGACATCCCCCTTCAGTCATATGCATCCATGGCGAGTAAAGGAGTGCTTGAATCATTCCATCCATAAATTTATTGCTATAACCATGGTAAGACAAGTCATAATCGGCTAAGAACCTGGTCAATTTCGAGCCTAAATATGCTAAAGATCTGGATGCTAGCACTTGGCAAAAAAACATTTTATCCTCATTGATTACAACACGACAGAGCCTAGATCTTTCTTCCAATGAAACCTGATTGCTTTTATCATTTTCATATTTCTTCTGTAAGATGCCAACGTTTCGAAGAACGAGATTAATGAATAAATTATACATTGATCCGATATACTTCTGAACTACTGTAGAAGACTCATTACAAATGTTGGTGAATAGAGCGAACATCGAGTCAACGGCAATACTCCATGATGTTGAACGAGCCTCAATTAATTTTTTCATCGTTTTCGTTTGAGATATTTCTTCGTGATAAATTTCACTTTGCGCCTCTTCAGCTACACTACTATCAAAAATTAGCTCAAAATATTTCCTCAATAATGCATACAATAGCGCCAATACTCTTCTAAATTCCTCTTCACTTAGACTCATTCCTGTAGTCATTGCTTTACAAATACTAGACAAAGTGTGCAAACTTGAAAGCTGTAATATGGTTGAATTGAAATCGAGGAACTGCACGATTTTTTTTAGTATTTGTTCTGTGACTTCAATCGTACGAATACTTGAGCATAGTTCACTGGATTTCTTCATGTGGAAGCCAATTGATTCAACTACAGTTTCACAATCTGTTTCAACTATGTGTGAGAAGAGTGTTAGTAGATCGATAGCGCATACGGACAAACTATGAACCGACATGATTGCATTCCACAAAGAACCACAGCATTTCTTTATAATGCCAGAGCATCTTTGGTGTTGCTTACTGTTATGATCCTCTTGAGAACACTTTTGTTGCATAGAATGTCCTTTCAGTAGAGAAAGGACAACTTGAGCAGCCACAGCTCTCACATCATCGCTGGAATCCGTAAGAGCATTCGCAACTGTGTTCACCATTTCATTTTGAATGACTTCTATTGAGTTGGAACAATCTTTAGGGTAAGATGAAGTCTCTGACATGAAAAGTGCAGCAATATATTTCATAGCTAAACATGCTCCATGCCGTACTTCCCAATGTTTCTGACAACGAGCCATTTTCACAAGCACTTTCCAACAAGAATTCCAAATATTTTCTGGAGCAGCACTCATCACTATTGATAATAATTGGGATGCACTTTCTCTTACGGGTGCCACCATACCAGCTGATATCATATTATTTGTTTTCTTGGTTTTACTTTTTTGGTCTGTAAAGATAGTACCACCTGCATAATCACAAAATTGATCCAGAGATAATACACACAAACAGCGACATAATATATCATTAGGCCATCGCCCAAACTCAAAAGAGCTACTTTCCTTTTCATGAAATGCTTTATGCGTCTTATGGAAATTCCAAGCTCTTAGTAATGAAATAGTCCCTAAAAAGGCCCCATGGCGCCTTTTCCAATCGGGGTCAAACATGTGGTAAATGAAATCTGTAGCTAATAAAGTTTGAGGATTTCTATGAGAAGAGGCTTGAGAGGAGGTAGCACTCTGATTTTCATTGTCTCTAAGGCTTGTATTTCTCATCTCTAATACTAAAAGTGCCCTTATTGTAGAAGCAGCTCCATCATCTATATCTGTAGATTTAATTTCCATGGAATCGTGTTTCCTTTTCTTTCGGATTCGATCTATATTTTGTTGTCGAATAGAGATTGATTGGCCTGAAGTGGTAGTGGAACTCACCGATGAGCGCTTATTTTGATCCTTTCGAATAATAAAATCATCATTTGATATAAAATCTTGCACATTTTTTTCGTCAGCATGGTCATACAAAACACCCAGTCCTAATCTTTTCATTAATATACTTCTTTGAAGTCGTATCCTATTTTTCAAAAAAGACGCTTGACTTTTTTGAATAGTGTTTGTTTTCGAATGTTGAGATCTTAGAGAGGTTTCATCCAAGGATTGGAGAATGTTGTTTTCTTTTTCATATTCGTTCGGATCAACATCAAATGACGTTCCGATCGTTGACAATAAAAGTCTACCGTGTTGCATCATTACATCAATTGGATCAACTAAGCTCCCTTTCTCCGTTTCATATGATTGTAAGTCAGCGATAGAAAGCCATAATCCCTGTTGTTTGTCTTTTGTCACAACAGAACTTTCATCCTTACCCATTTCGGTTAGAAATCGAATTTGGTCTGGAATAGGAATATTTCTTGCAACATTAAGCATAGCTGATGCGGCATTTTGTCGGGTCTCCCATGAAGATGAAGGATGGAGGAGAAAGTGTTGAACTCTACCTAAAATATCCCACAAAACTAGACAGGAAGACCGTGCCGAAATCTGCCCCAAAAGAGTAGCGGCATAATTTGCATGAGATTGTGTACCATGTTGAATTAATTTCAAGAGGCGATGAGTATGAGGAGTGAGTGTTACAGAATGTTTCTCTTGGCTGGACTGATCTTTTGAGCAATCAGCTTGTTCGGTTCGACTTGTTGGTCTTGGTCTTTTTCGTGGTTGAGGCCTTTTGAGCGATCGTGGAGCTTTTTTTAAATTAGATTTACCTAAATCAAATTGATCCTGCAAGGACGTTGTCTGATCCGGTTTTGGTCTCCTCCTTGGTTTTGCATCAGACGCATGATAAGATTGTTGACTCTCCATTTTCTTCACAAATGGGGTATTTTACGTGTCGAAAATAGATAACTCTGTTAGTTACGTCAATTAAAAAAATGTGCTATGATATCCTCATTCTAACCCAATGCGTAAAAGTTAAGTGATCATAGATCTATAAAGATAACCACATGGTCCACATTCGTACTGATAATGACAGAGTGATAAATTTACGAAAGCAATAGATTTTGTTGATATCTTTATTTCAGCAGTTAACTTTGAAATAACCGTAACTTTAATAGAGGAACAAGTAATGTTATGCAAATACAGACATTTTGGTATGTTGAGTAAGTCAAATGCTTATTCGAAGCATTTATCTACTACTTCTTGAAGATCTCCCCATTGGTACTCGACTGGGAGGTCTTCCGCCTGGTGGTGCATTACTTCTTCTATCTGACGAAGAACTTACTCGAACTCTTTTATTATGTCCTTCCCTATCTCCCCCTCTAGATCCATCACGATGTCCTTCAACTCTATCCCGCTTCGCTCCAACTTCTGATGTACCTCTTGTTCCTGCATTTGAATCTGGATAAGTGAATTTCCTGTCGCTGCGAGGTTCCCTTCTATATGAACGATCCCGCTGGGTATTGTTAAGTGATCTCGGATTACCATTAGCAGGAGTGAAAACTGCAGAAGATGGATTTGAAGGTTGATCCTGAGTCTATGAAGAAGGAACTCAGTGAGAAGTACGATAAGAATGTTAACAAAATAAGCCAAAAAAACTCACATAACGGCCTCTTCGGAAATTTTTACTCTTTAGAGCAATCTCTTCGTTTTCTTTTTTCATATCATCCATTCTGCTTTGAGCTTCTTTCTTTTTCTCTTCTGCCTTCAATTTCTCTTCCTCAATGATTTTATTCGCTTCATCAGCATCTTGTTCCTTCCACACCCCTTCTCTCCTTGCTTTTTCTAATTGTGCTGCATACGCATTAGCCATCACCTTTATATCTGGAAGCGAATCGTCCTCTTGCAAAGGAGTCAAATGTTTCATCAATTTCTGTCCTAATTTAGGCCGCGTGGGGTATACATCTACTATTCTGTTCAGAACTACAATAGCAGCGCGGACGTGAATGTATTCTTTTGACTTGAGACATCCCATAAGGGATAAACCAATAGATAAGTGCCATTTGTTGTATAAGCTTATATAATCAGAATATCTGTTGCTTGTATCCATTTCCTCAGAACCTACTCTCGAAGAAATTTCATTTTCGTATTCGTCTTCATCATATCTCCAGTTTGATATTGTTCCCCATGTTTCACGAAGAAGGATGCTTATATTTCCGGCTTCATCTTCCGTAATACAAAATAACGATCCGCATACTGCAGAAATGAGGTGGTCCAGATATTTTAGGATGTTAAAACCAGGCGTTTCAAATTTGTGAAGTTTCTCAACAAATTTAGCGCAATATAATGCATCCTCTGGAGACAGAGTACACCGTGGAAAAGTACATGTGGATAACAAGTAAATACTAGGATCTTCATCCAGTTTATTCTCTCCTCTATTTGAAAAGAATTCTTGTTTCTTTTCTTCAAGCATGGAATGAATAAATTGTGTGTGTGAAGTTTGCACTTTCTGATCAGCAAGTAACAAATTTGCCGCGTCCAGTAATGTTTTCTTCTCTTGTTTCAACCTTCTATCTTCTTCTGGATTCTGTTGTGTATTCATTAGGGTTTTTGTAATTTTTCCAAATGCAGTTGTAAGTCGTTTGTGCTCAGTATCATATCTTGATTCTGGACAATTTATATCATAAAGAGAAAGTGACCAAAAATACCCATACAGAACAGGTGACAAATAGCTCCAGCTAGAACTTGGTACAAAACTTTTATAAGTAGACATCATGTCTTTGGATAGCGGATGGTAAATTGATAGAGTTTTTGGGAGAGCGGAAGTTGATTTCTTCCCTTTGCCGTCTTCGTCCTCCTCTCCTTCTTCTTCGTTTTTTTTTGATTTTGCTGCACCAGCAATTACAAAACGAATCAATGGTCGATATATCATCCAAGCAATCACAGGACTTATTTTAAAAGCCTCGTTTAAATCCAATAAAGAGGGGAGAATTTCGGCATATTTCTCAATTCCATTTCGATCATCACTCAAGTCTGTTAAAAACTCTAGAAGTAAACCGAAAATAGAATGACATGAATCGTATAACTTTCCAATCACTTTCAAGTGTTGCTTTTGACTTTCATTAGATTCATACATGATTTTTTCTTTGACTTGAGTCAATAGGATTAGTAAAGGTAATCCGAGGCGCTTATCTTGCAAGACTTCCCGAAGTCTTGAACTACTTATCTTGCTAAAGCTTTCTACTATTCCAAATTGACTAGTCTCTCTTTTAAGCATTTGACTGCCTGATCTACCTTCCAGTTGAGCATCCGATAATGAGGATATAGTATCACAATTCGCAAAGTCATAACCTCCTGCGTTAGTTAACAGATTTAGTAAAACTGGAAGTCCCGAAGTCTGACCTTGCCGCAATTCTCCAATCAAATGAAATAAGACACCTCGGATCTCAACTTCCGGAAACTTTTTGAAGAGAACACCTGTAAATTGAGACAGAGAAGTAAGCCATTGAGTTGTACCCATTCCATCAGATGCTGATTTCACTCTGCCTAATTTTTTTGCTCCGCCGCCAAGACTTGAGAGGAGACAGTAGGAAAGTATATCCAAACTTAGCTTTGTGCTATATTTGAAGGAGTCAACCATGAGATCAATCAGATTATCGTACGTTTCGATCTGATTTAGGACTAAGGTAAATACAATAATTGGATTATTGTGGCAAGTTTTGGCTAATCGTCTACCGGTCTCAAGAAAATTTTTGCTTGAAAGACGTTTCAAAATATAGCGACACGCAATTCCTGTTCGTATTTCAGATTCTACTCTTGCTAATGGTTTTGCAGATTGCGGCGATATTGATGGTGGTGGAATACCAATTCGAAGAGCTCGTTTTTCAAGCATAGTGCCTTTCCAAGCATCATAAAGTACATATCGTACGGTGTAGTCAAGCTCATTGAGACAACTCCAAAGTTCAGCGCTCACACTTGGATTTGATGGAAATAAGGATAAAGATGGTACAAGAAACATTTGTAAAATTGCAAGTAGCTTTGCGTCGATACTTTGAAAGGTGACATTTTTCTGCGACAAGAAACTTTTGAAGAGTCGGCAACATTTACAGTACAAAGTTGGATCCGTTTGAATGCAACCAGAATCTGTCACAATAGATATTGGTATGTAGAGATACTCAATTATATTCTCAATTTCTTCAACTCGTTTCACTTCTCCTAGGTTTGGAATAAATTTTGACATCTTTTCAAATTTACTCATACCACCAGATTTGTTCTCTTGGTCCTTCTGTTGTTTCATACTAGCAAAGAACGAGTTTTTACATCGAACCGTTGTTTCATATACCGGTTCGATTATATCGTTGATTGTTTTGAGCACAGCACTTGCAAAACTTGGTGATATAGTGCATGCTCGAGATAAGACATAAATGCCAGGATTTTTCGTCGAAGTTTCTGATGGTAGAAACAAATGAGCGGATGAATAAACTTTGTTCCAACCTTTGTAATGAATGAGAAACTCTAATATTGATATCACTTGATTTTGAGGTAGCAATGTCTCCACATTTACTGTGGTAGCAGGGTTTGACACTTGAGATTCGTCTTTTCCTTCTTCTTTATCAGCGTTCGAAGCATTGAGTGATATAGTACCAAGTTTACGTAGTTTTTTTGTTTCTGATCTTCTATTTGCTTTGTACAGGTTGTCAATTTCAATAATTGATGATTCTAAATGTGGAATTAGATCTTCCAGTTGAAGAAGACCATGACATATTAGATAAACGCATGTTAGGCAAAGCGATTCATTCTCTTTTTGTGTTCCTTTGGAAGCATGTAAGGATAATAGTTTGAATCCCATCAATTGCGGAAGTGATTCTCGTTTGAATTCTTTTAGTATACATAGTAAGACGGGAAGGACTTCCCCACTCTGTTCTCCAAGTTGAATTTTTTCCAAATAAAACTCCAAGACAAGGAGTATCAAATCCAAAACTCGATTTGGATCTAAGCAAAATGAACCCATCAATTCTCGAATGATTCCCATAACTTTTCCATTTTGTTCTTCCAGTATCAACTCTTTTTCAGAAAAAAGAAACATGAGTAATTTTGAATACCCTTCACTTTCTTCTACCAATAAATTGAATTTATTTTGGCGATAGTGGATATTTGTTACATACTTTCTTGCTTTATTGTAAAATTGAAAGTTAACAGGCACTAATTCGAATTTTGATAGTAGATTTCCATCTAAAGTCATTTGAAGACGTTGCGTAAAAATCGAAGGTAACTGAGATGCCAATCCTCTCACAATTATGAACAAAGCATCTTGTTGCTCTGTCGTAGAAAGCTTGTCCTTTTCCTCTCTTTGAAATATGCTGCTAATTAGCCAGAACACGTCAACAAGAATAAAGTAAGGATTGGATTGAGTGGTGGTATCAGTTTCGGCTGTCAACATTTTTTTTGCATTCTCATCCAAAAGGATCCCTGAGAAGAATTCTAATGTTTCTTTAGCACGCGTCTTTAAGGAAGTTGGCGATCTCTCCTTTTCGACTTTGTCATCACTCTTGGCTTCGAGGGAAGGACAAAAATCATAATCTGTCCCATAACTCAAAGCGGATAAACACAACGTCCGCCATTTTGTTTCATTCTCTTCATACTTCTCACTAAGAGGAAAATTTTTCAATAAATCTTCCGCGTTGGCCTTGTTTGGTAATGATAAAGAAGTGTCCATTATTACTCCTTGCTGTATCAAGGAGACTTCTTACAATGTACTCGACAAAGATAAATGATTTTTACTTTTGACTCCTCTCAGCAAAACTGGTTATGAACCCTACGTTTGTTTGTTTGTTTGTTCTGATATATTAGTTTAACGAATGTCTAGAGAGGCAATTGTACGAGGACAATATTTGCAACTATTTCACTCAAGTACAATGCTTTGAATTTGTAAAAATAATTAAAAAAATAAATACTAAATTTTACGTATTTATTATGTGATTGTTGTCACAGACAAAGAAAAAATATCTATCTCAGGGAGGAGCAAAAAATGAAGTCTCCATCAATTTACAAAGAATAAAACAGAAGGTTTCAACCGCGATGTAATATAACGTTTCGACTAGGATGACGAATATTACATTTATTGTAAACTAAAGCACAGAATAATAATGGTACTGATGCTACTTTCCGAAAATAATAAGAAACAAGTTAAAAAATATTTTATTTGATATATGAAACTCTCTTTCATGACGATTCTCTTTTAGGATGATAATAGTCATTGAATAAATGCGCTATTGAGTAGCGTGTGCAGACGATGAAAAAAATATTGCCTAGATATAAAGATACAAGTCCTTAAAAAGCTTCATGTGTCAGGTTTCTCGAACATGCTTTCGAAAAGCCGGCATCTTCAGTTTTACTTTCAAAGTGTCTTGATTTCTATTGATGGATGCCTTCTAAAAATTGGCATCTTCAGTTTCAATTTGAACGTGTCTTTATTTTTATTAGTGAGAATTTTTGTTTTGAATACAGCAGTTGTGACTATTTTTATTCTTAGTTTTGGTCCAATATACTGTAGAGGAAGTCACAATTGCACGCGCTTGTCAATCCAGGAATAAATGTAGCCAACGTAATTAGAGCGGTCTATCTTCGTTAGAACTTTTTAAATACAAAACTTGCAAATGAGAGCAGAGAGTCTTAATCTTCCTGCATTAGATTGATTCTTACTTCACAATACGAAACGACAAATTAGCTAAATTTATCATCCATTTCCATTGCAATGTTAATTCATTAATTCACATATAGCTTAATTAACTTCCAGAAAGACGTCAAACTAAGTAAATAATTAGACAATTGGAATTGAATTCTTATTACACGTGTTATAAGGAATGGATAAATAATAATAGCCGAATAAAAAAGAGGAAACTTCGAAAGTTGGGAATGAGTGAACTTTGCTGTTGAAAGCTGTGCACGACACCTCAGTACTAGCAAATAACAACCTTACACCACGATAACGCGACAAACGGAACTACGACTGCCCCATTCAACAAAAGGCAGTGAAGAAGTTTTAAATCAATCAAAAAAAGTTTCTCTTTGATTTCCCTCCAACTATTCGAGGCTCAAAAAAAGTTGGAAGAAATAAAAGGGAGAACAATCTTCGCATTCTTACCGAAGAAGAGTATGGTGGAAAACCTTTATTGTGATCAAATCTTTTTGTGAAAGTTTCTCCATATCAAGAAAGAGTTGGTTTTCTATTTTCCTGCAGTAGCCATCTCGCATTCTTATCAAATAAATATTATACCTTCGAATTATCACACCAAAATTTGAACATGACAAAGAAAAGTTTAAATACACAAGAACGGTCAATGGAAGCACCAACTTTTCATGGAAATGCTAGCAAAGGCGACGTTTCTAATTCAACTGTCGTCACGTCATCCGAAACGACGTCAATGATTCAGTCAGTTGATGGGAATGATCAAGCATTGTCCAATACACGTAAATCTATCGTTTTCTCTTCCAACCAAATAGAACCGATTGCATCAAAGATATCCATAGCGAGCTCAAGTTCGAATATCACCATTACTACCGATGATAAAACGACTGTTAGTAGCTCTGTCACAAGCACTAGTTTTAGTGCTTCTTTTACTAATGGTGAAAGCGATGCCAGAAATACTGACGATATATCCAAAAATAAGGGCGGAATTTTCAATTATGTTGCAAACTTGCCACTTTCTCCCTCGTCTTCCATGACATCACCACCTGGCAATTCCAATGTGTCAAATTCATCGTCTCAGTTACTTTTGAGACACCCTGATGCAATACCACAGCTAATTGCACTTTTATCACATCCAACCCGAGATGTTCATGAGCAAGCAATGTGGATATTGGGATCCATTGCCGCGGGCGACGGAGCATCTTCACCTGTTCCGAATCCCTCCAATTCTTCCCTTACACATTTTGCAAACACTAATAATATGCCCTTACCAAGCCAAATACCATCTTTTACTAATCCACCAAGCTCTTCATCTAACTCACCAACTTCAGTAGCACAGGCAAGAGAACAAGTGCTACAAGCAGGAGCGATGAATGCTATTTTGGCCTGTCTTGAAGCGAATCCTCACGTACTTCGTCTGCAAAGGATTGGCTCGTGGGCACTTTCGAATTTAGTGAATGTGCAATACCAACAGCCTAGTGCAAAAAACCAAAATAAGAACACAACTAACGGTAGTGCAGGTAGCATCATGTCTTCCAGTTCTAATCAAAGTACAGATATCAACATTAAAACTCTTTTGCCAACGTTGAAACGCCTTTTGTATACAGCTGATGCTGAAGTGTTATCACATACGTGTTGGGCTCTTTCTCATTTATGTGATGGACCCTCATCATATATTTCCAGAGTTGTATCTCCAGCAGGTGGACTTGTTCCGCGTCTAGTAGAATTATTACTTCATCCGTCATGGAGAGTCACTAAACCTGCATTACGTACCATCGGCAATGTTGTTTGCGCAGAATGTGTTGACGATACGTCACATACGGGCGACCTTCATTCATCGTCATTCCCATCTCATGGGAACTCGGGTCCTGGAGGAGTCATGATACCAGTTGACTATACTGAAACAATTCTAGAATGTGGAGCAGTGCCTCGATTAAAACAGTTGATAACGCATGGAAATAGGGAAATTCAGAAAGAGGCATGTTGGACTTTATCTAATATTGCCGCTGGAGCAGTTGATCAGATTCAGGCCGTAATTGATTCTGGGGCAATTGCTCCTCTAGTTAAGCTCGCTAGCGACCCGAATGCAGATCAAGAGGTGAGAAGTGAAGCATGCTGGGTAGTGTTGAATGCCACTAGCTGTGGTAGTGATGCACAAATTGAAACCTTAGTGAAAGAGGGTTGTATTTCAGTCCTTGGAGTTTTATTGGGAGAACAGAGCATGGTCATGATGGCTCTGGAAGGGTTGGAAAGAGTACTGCAAGTAGAGGAAGGGAAAGAATTACAACGAAAAAAGAACAATCTCCAGTGCAGACCCTGTTCCAGTATCGAAGCAGAAGCAACTTCGGTAGTTAGTGCTTCCCTAATAGAAGCATTGGAAAAACATAAGAATAATGCAGTCTCAAAACGTGCTGTAAAAATCTGGAATGATCATTTTGTCAGTTGTGCACTTTGTAAACAATCATTTTCAAGGCATCGAGCAAATGAAGCTGATTTTTGTAACGAATGCAAATGTCATGTTTGCAAGGACTGCGATTGTACTATTTATCATCTTTCATACCAAGAAGAATTTTGGGCTGCAACAGAAGAATCTGCCCAAGCAAAAAGTATGGCAAAGAAATCCAAAAAGAACAAGAAAAAACAAAAAAAGAAAAAGCAAAAGAAGTTAAATGCTAATTCAGTACAATATGACTCTTCACATACTTCTTCAAAAGAAAAGAAATCAGATACTGCCGAATCTAGTAGTAACGCAAGAATCAATATTGAAGACGATGTTGGCGTACGATCCAGGTCTTCCACAGTAACCTCATATTCTGCAGGAAGTGGTTCAGGTCTTGATCATAACTTTTCAGGTCAAAATAAACCTCCCATAAATGAACTAGCTGTGTTGGATGAAAAACAGCAACTTTCAAAGCAAACATTAAAGATCCAAACACAACAAACGTCGACGATGCAAACTTTGGACAAGACTCAAGGTAACCATGACGGCAAATCACACAGCAGCGACCATAAGGAGCTTCTTAATAAGTCGAGAAAAAACATTAACGAGGATAACAAGACATTTGCTCTTTATCAGTCCGATGATGATGATGATTACTTTTCATCGCCAATCTCAAAACCGTTGAACGTACAGGATGAAAATGCAGAGATGAAAAAAGACAAAGATTGCAGTGATATAGATCTTGTTCATTATCTTCAACAGACTGGAAGTATTATCGCATTATCTAGATTACTTGATCAACTTGATGGAGACTTCTCTATAGCAAATATAAAAGATAAAGGTGTCCATCTTGTCAGCTATGATGAGGTTGATAGGGAGGTAAATATGAAGCAACATTTGATAGGCACTAATGGAACTGCTATATGCAGGACCGACAATTGAGCTTGCAATGTATCATCCACACATAACCCAAAGATTGAAAAGTGTTATTTTAACGAAATTAAGCTAATGTTCTTGAAATAGAATTCTGTTCCAAAACTAATAAATATCTTATAGAAGATTGTACAAATGATCATCGATTTTTGTGATAAATTTCCCAACATTCGAGCTCTTGTAATTGCTAATTATTTTGTTGCTGTCATTCTTACTTTACAGTAATACTGATCAGGCTTTTCAAATTGGATTCCATTTGCACTTCACAAAAAACAAAAATTTCGGAAACGAGATATCCCAGAATTTTCCAATGCAAGACTACTCGTAATTAAAAAGGATTAAATCTAAGTCATCGAGTCTTATTATTTGTCATATTCTCTCTTGTCTTGCCAGAGTTTTCTTGCGGTGATATTGCAATTATTATTCTGATTTCATCAATTTTTCGGTTTTGCGAAAGATATTGCCTACCAGTTTGTAGCGGCAGAACGTGACATTTTTAGTGATGAATTGAAACAGCTGATTCAGTCAGTCTGGATGTATTTGTATTATACAAATGTCGTGCTTTGCGTGTTGTCGTTCGCAATATACCAAAATGTGATGAAATCATTTTGTCATGCACGACCATGAAAAGCTTAAAGGTCATTTATGTGGAGCCTATGCAAATTCATATATACAGATTTCACGTAGAATAACCCAAACAATGTTTCGTATTTTGTACATCGAAAAACATTGTAGAGGATCATTTGTGATACGGGATTTATACATCAGATGTAGATTTCTACACATTTTCTACAGAACAACTTTCTGGAAGTCATAGTCTATGTTATGTTATATACGAGGATACGCTTGTGATTGATTTTAACATAGAAATGTATCACGAATGTAACTCAATTCCGAGCGTGACAAAAGCCATTGCATACATCTAAATATTTTGTGTAGCACCATTCTACTGGGGGATACAGAAACGGAAAAATAATACGTGTCTCGATAATGAAGCTTTCACAAAATGCCAAACGTCCATAAATTCTTATTTGTAACAAGGAAACATATTCGCTCAGCTCTTGTTTGAAATAAAAGAGAAGGTAAGCAACTCAATCTTTGAAAAGCACCTGAAAGAATTCTTTATTCAGCTGTGTTATTTTTCATAGTCGCGATATTTCCATTGACCAAATAACTCATAACTGCTCGTTCTATCCCATTGATTTCCCGCGTAGTACGGTTAGAGACAGATAATGACAAAACCTTCCACACATGCACCAAAATTGCCATTGCATAAAGCAATAATGAGAAACTTGATTCTTGAAAACTCATCAAATTTACTAGAACAATGCTCGCTACCAATATTTTCTGAGACAGACGAGAGGAGAGAACTTTTAGAAGATATAGTAACATATGAGGTTCAAAGCTATCAACCTGCATGGGATACAACAATTGTAAACAAGCAAAAATATATGCATATTCCTAAGCCACGCAAGCAGGTTTCAAGACACAAATGTAATCCGAATAAGAAGATCACTTCATCTCCATTTCTGTGTGACTACTCAAATGCTTCATTAGAAATGGACTCGGCTTTAGCAAAGTCGCAAGAAATCGATTTCGTCTCGTATTTACAGGAAACAAAGAGCGTGTTAGCACTCGCGCAGCTATTGGACTCCATTGAACATGGGGGGGATCTAAGCTACTAAATAGAACGAGGTTTCTACAATTTTGAATGTAATCTCAGTCACGCTACAGTCTAACATACAAGTTGACATGTATGGTTTTCATATTCAAAAATATTGATTCAAATTGTGCAAACAGCTTCAAATACAGTGCTTCAATTTGGATTAAGTTGCATTGCTTCCTCATCTGAACCATTAAAAACCGCATTTTATCTTTTATGTTATCTTTCATAAATTGATGTTTTTAAAGATGTAATTTTAGAAATCCTTCATGTTATCATACTGTTCATTGAATTAGCTTATTGCATCCTTTAATACCAATTGTCTCGAATAACTCTATCTGATGTAGATCGAATTTGAGATACTTCTCTTGGTATTCCATGTTGCCTCCAGAGTGTTTCCAATGCTCGATATCTTGTCTCTTTTAGGTAGAGTGGCCTTCCCCTCCTTAGACCTGTGTCTTCTTCACCATGATCATCGACATATAGACTTGCCGAATAAGCAGATTTATTATTATGCATTAGGAGGACTGTGCATTTTTGCACCAAGAAGAATATGCCAACACCTGAACCTACTCTTCTTGCATGCAATGTGACAGGCCCAATTGGACGAGGGTGCTAAAGGAAAAAAATAATTAGAGAAAGTTGCAAATGATTTACATCTTACATCTGCACTTTGAACTTACTGAACTCACCGATCGTAAATGTCTTCTAGTTGATCCTGTACGCATAATTGAACCTGTGAGTAAACATATAGCAATCTCTGTGCCGCTATTATCTTCTTGATCATCTTGTTTAGTCAAATCTCGCCGTTTCACTTTGTTCACGATGCTATAAAGTTCTACGAAAGATTGTGGTAAACGAATCAAACCAGACCTTGAGGAGTCTTTAGAGATTGCAAAATAAGTTAAGCGACATATAGCAATATTGAATACGCAAAAGAATAATTGTTATTTTCACATACCTGGACAATGTATCATTCCCAAGTGACTTAGGTCATGCATTATTTCGCTTGCTCGAACGAAATCAAAATTGATTCCTGTTGGACCTGGGCCAATTCTTTGTTTCCGCAACAAGCTAGGTTGATATGGTATAACAGCAGATGTTTCGACATGGGCATATAGACTTCCAGATGAACTACTATGTTCAGAACATTCGTCATCAACGTCATGTCTTACAGAATCTTGCCCATTGTAATCGTTGTCATTAAATGCATTCATTGACTCTTCATCATGGCCTATTTCATCAACATCTTCCATTTCTTCATCTTCGGATTCAATGTCTTCATCGTTGTATGCATAATCTGTATCCATTTCAGTGTTGGAATTGTTCTCGATCATATCGAACGATTGAAGTTGGAAAATATCTTGTGTATCACTTTGACTTCTTGGTAATAACTCAACACCATTATGCCCATTTTCTTCCACAACTATCGAGTCAACCATATCTACATTCTTTTCAACTGATAGAGTTTTCCCTTTAGAACCATGGAATGATTCCAAAGACAGAACAGCCACAAGCCAACTATCAATAAGCTTTTTCCAACTCGAAGAAGAAATGTCTTCATTTGGTTGTGAAAGAAGATTGGAGAGTAATGGCAATCCCATGACTCTGAAGGAATGAAATCCATCATCAACACTCAATACCTCTGGATCTTCTAGTAGCGCATTTAATATTTTTTCCGCAGGAGATGGTTTGTTATTTGGAGGGATATTTGTTGAATTTTGCAAACGATTTTTTTGACGCATAATACTAGAAGAGGCTCTCAGCAACAAAATAAGGGACCTTGAAAATGGAAGGATAGCTTTGCTTACGTTCCCCAAAAGTCGTTCATGATCATCTTCACTTAAGTTAGAGTGAGAAGAATTGAAGTTTTGGCCATCCACGAAACATCTACAATAATCTTGTAATTGAGCAAGATTGCGGCTTTCGCTGAGTTCGTCTTTCTTGCTTCTTTTTGATGTAGACCCAATGTTTTTATCACTTTGAAAGTATCCGTTTGGAGTTATCAAAATTTGAATCAATCTAGCAAGTAGAAGAGTACGACCTGTTAAGAGTAAATCCTCATATGTCAGATGAGATGGCTTGTTCAAAAGCAACGATGACAAAATTGATGATGAAAATGTATTAAGGTCCCAAGCCAAAAGAGGAATATGAAGGAAGGCTGATGCAACAGCAGGTCGAAATAAATTATCCTTTGAAGAAATTGTTGGGTCATTTGTTCCCCATCCACTATTAAGATTGGACGAGGCACACATCACAGCCATTGGCATTGGAGGATTCAATGTGTCCTCATCAAATGTACCGTTTGGTAAAGATTTTGGCTCGTGTGATCCTGCACCTTTAACCACCCACATAGATGCAGCAGTCGCCCTAGCATCGTTTCGGCTTTTCAACATTCCGTCACGAGCTACGTGACATGGATGAGATGAAATATAAGGCAGAAGCGCTTTCCATTGCTCGACATTCGAATCAAAATTTTCACCGACAAGAATATTACCGAGTAATTCTCCTAAAATTTGTGGAGAAGAATTCGAGTCGTGCTTTTTATGTTCTAGTTTTTTTTGCATCTCGTAATTCAGCATTCCTAACAGACTCGATGTTGCGGTTAAGATCCTCCTCAATTCCAGTAACATTGGATGGGAGTCTCTATTTTGCGTACTATAACCCACCCATGGGTCCGAAATAGGCGTATCTCCTCGTGAAGATGCTTCAGCAGAAGCAGCACAGTATCCAATCGAAGACCAAGCAATATGCTGTTGACGGAGAAGTCTCAAGATATTACCTACATAATCAGGCCCTTGTCCATTCTCAGAAGCACCACTTTTTGGATTTTCCTCATAATCCCATTTTTTCAAAGGAGAAGCCCAGATTTCTCCTTGGGCGTCAGTGTTTTTCCATGGCGGTTTCATAGCTACAATGAGATTTTCGCCATATTCTCGGATTGCTTTCATTTCGCTGAGGTATTTCTTCTCCATAAGCGATGCGTCATGTTGTGATAGCAACCCTTTTGGAACACTATTATCCATCCCATTCAATAGGAGTCGTTTTAAATTGGAAACTCCATCTACATTATTGGAATCAATAGTTGAGAGATTCAAGACTTCCTCATCAAAATCGTTTTGAATACTTTGAGTCGAGTGATTGCATCCGTTCCAACCAACCGGTACTACAATGTTGCAAAGTTGTTTACATAGCGGGCATAAAAATTCACCTTCGTCTAGATTAGCCGCAAATCTCCCATCAAAAGGTTGGTCAGCAGCCGCGCGTTGGTGCAAGCTCAGACAATGCTTTTCTACACATCCTGCATGCGCAACATGGCCACAGAGTCTAATCATTGGACGAGTGCTACCCCAACGAGTATTATTAAAACTCAATTCTTTTAGTGGAGATAAAATCTTATAGCCTTGTGAAGACTCAACGCTTGCCCATCCTTCCATACTTGTACCCATACTGTCATCGGCATTTCCACTACTGGGGTCAAAACGAACGAACACACGACGGGAAAGAAGATCATAATTGGAAGAAGTCTTAGATTTGAGAATGGTTACAATTGATCCTTGCGGTATGCAAGCGATTGGAGCAGAGTTCATCTCTTCACCAGCTCGAAGCTTACAAAAAGTAAAAAAATTGTAGAATTAGATAAAGTTATCGGGTTGCATGAAAAAGCAGCAAATTTCTTACCTGACAGCCTTTCGATCCAACAACTCGGGCGGTACAATCGAGATCATCGCCATGACATAGCTCAGACATCCCTCTGACTTGGAGAACCTTACTTCGTTGAACATGACCTAAAAATCCTAAAGGACCATTCGTTGCCTCATCATCACATCTACATATAATGCATACATCTTCATCTTCATCCATTTCTTGAAAAATTCCATCAGTTTTCTTACTTTCCCCTTCTTCAGCGTCGGTAATACTTTTTGCAAAATTGGCTTGACGTTGCCTCATTTTTTCCATAAGGCGTTTTTGTGCTGCCTTACGGGCTTCTCGACTTTTGCTATTAGACAAAGCCGCCGAAGATTGAGAGGGTGAGGAGTCTTTTTCCTTTGGCCAAAGGTTAGGTAAGTTATCAGTCATTCCCTTAATAATTTCTCTCGTTGAGGCGTCCATTGACAAACTAAAGGATGTGCTGTCTTCTGTATCTAAATTGTTTACATTGAAAGTCCCGTCCATTGCACACTTTCGAGCATTTTCAACACTTATGGAGGTATTTACTATTTTATTCACGACGCGTAAAAACCATTTTAGGCCCTCAGATACTAGTGAAGGTGCGCCTCCACCATCATCATCATTACCAGTGCTTCCAGGTGCTGCATTATTTTCATTACGATGCTCATACAACGCTATGAGCAATCCTAATATGGAACCTCTCATCAAACCTGAACCAGCAGAGGATAATGGTGTAGGACAACCTAAAGCCCAGCAATCTCTTAAACTCTCTGGAACAAATATGAGTCTAGAGAGATAGGAGTTCATAGAAAGTCCTGAAGATAAGTTGTGGGTTTCTTCATCCAGATTTTGAGTACGGTGAAGAGAAGCGCATTCAGTTAAAGTGTGTATTTGAATTGTTAGTGTTTGTAATACTTCCAAAAATGAAACTGATGAAGCAGCCACAACAGATGGTGAAAAGTCAGGTTTTTTGTTTTTCTTATGCGCGAAAGCCGCAGCCTTTCGATTCAATCCACGACGAGTACGCGGGGCATGACGTATAGATCTTAGAGCTGGAAGAGTATCGTCATTAGAAGATGCACTGTCTAAATCAGGTGGTATGGGTTTCGGTGGTGGAAGCCAACTTCCACCAGTCAATGAAAATAATAACATTCTCCGGATAGCAGCATCCATTGAAGGAAGATGCAAAATCAACCTACATGGAGAAAATCTTAAGTGAGGCGTAGATGGTGCGGTCACTAAAGGAAGGCATATGTTACCTTGCTTAGATTTGCTCTTTTGCTTACGCAAACGAGCAACACGATCCATTGCATGTTGGTGTTCAATTCGACGTAAATGATAGAAACTAGGATCATATTCGTCACTACATTCTGCTTTTAATTCGTACGTTGGAGGTGCTGCTCTAGAAACTTGAGCTTGTGCTCGTTTTTCCAATGCAATACTATTTAAAACTTCAGAAAAAATATTTCGAAGGGTACTATTTTCCTCACGTAAAGAAGTTCCAAAGCTTGCTGCAGAAAGTGCTTCACTATAACTTTTTGACTCAGCAGCTAATGCATGGAGAAGTTCCCTCCTCATGCTCAATTTCATAATAGTAGTATCTTCTTTGGAGAGGGGAGGAGGTGGGGGCAATTCTGTTACCAACATGCAAAGAGTTGAAAAAAATGCCTCTGCCATCACAACGGCGCAATCTGGATCTGATAGTAATGGTGGATTTACCCAGCTCTCATTTTCAATACCAGCTGCATTTTTGGCAACTCCTTTATTGACTGGGTCGCATAGATATCCATCTAAGTTGAAACGACTCATCAATAATCCGAAGGATCTTCTAGCACCAAGGCCTATGCTAAAACCACTTATTGACAATTGAACAAGGCATAAATCTAGGTCACGAAAACTATGGCACAAAGGACTAGAGCCATAATTAAGAGCCATACCAGTTGCTGAATTACCATTTCGGGCCCATAAGTGTCTATCAATTTGCTGTGATGCTGCAAGGCATCTGAGCGGATGATCACATAAACTATGTGTGACTTTTGCTGCAGCTATTGCAGATGATACAGCCTGCTTTCTCATACGACGCGACTGTGCTTCAGTTCGTGTGCAGTCAGGCCCACCTCCCCATGTCACATTACAGTTTCGTATTCCGATTGTGGGTTTCAATAATTCCACAAGAGTATGAATTTCAGGAAAGTGTTCACCGACTTTATCCATCTCATGTCTCTCCTCGATATCTAGTAAGGGAATTTTCCACCATTCTAGAGGATTTCCATTACGAATCGTCTCCGAAACGCTGACTGCACAAAAACTCTTTATTGTTTTTGCAAATGCCCTATGTAACGGTAAGTGGAATGACAAAGAGTTTCCCATTAAAGGAGAATGCGGAACACGTAACCAGTCTCCCATTATAGCTCCTGGAGTTGTGTTCTGATGCCTTTCTTCCTCTTCGTCTTTTTTTAGTGCCAATTCAATTAGATCAAGAGTATTTTCAGAAATTTTTATTCCAGTAGCACAACTTAATGCAATTGGTACAAAGTGATTCTTTTTTGGTAATCTTGTATCTATCTGTGATGGAAGTGTAAGTGAAAAGGCTTGGTTGGCGTAAGTAACATGAGATTTTGATACGTGCAATGTGCTTCGTTGAAGAACTTCTAACTGATTTGAGTCCTGGCTGCTAGCTGGAGATTGTACACCTGTATTGAATAATTGTTCTTGATACAGCCAGTATTTAATCTCTTGTAAAATAGATCGAAGTAGATTTCCTACAGCTCCCTTCATTGTGTTGAATTCTTGCTCATTTGTGCAAGTCATGCTTAATGGACTCTCAGCTAATGCATCTCTCATACCGGCAAAATTAATGGAGAGACCAAAAGCTTCGTACCATCGGGCATTTTCGTACTCAACATGACCACCACTTGTTCTTCTTTTTTGAGGATCCATTCCTTGAGCAATTCTAAGGAGCCTAGCCCACGCTTGCACAAATTCAATTACATTTACATCAACGCGATTATTAAGTTTTGGAAGCTGTGATATTTTTTTCATATTTGGAAGTAGTAGACTAATTGCTGTACCCGGTGTCTCAAAAATATATTCTAAATCACGAAGTAAATGTGGAATGCGTTTGTGTTTTGTTAATCTAGAATCCAGGAATCCATCATCTGAAGCGGCTGCAATAGGAGTTATCATTGGATGCTCTCCTTCCTGATAAGTAAGGTTTTTTGTGTTTATGACATTTGATATTGTGTTCTGAGCAATCATCTGCACTTCCTTTGTTGCTCCAAGAAGATTTGAATGAACTGCTCTTATAACTGTCAATGGAAGAGGAATAGTGAACGTTGTAATATTGGATGAACAAGCCTCTATTAACGAGGGCTCTGAACCATCATATTCAAGCAGTTTCTGACTTGCTCCGACACTCGCAAGTGCTCTCACAAGAGATCCCGTTGTAAAGACTTGCACTGTAAAACCTAAGGGAGTATCTGCTTCAGTCCCACATCCAGCACAAAATAGGGTGGAAAGAGGTCTGTATGCTATTCCTCCAAATGCTGCAGCAAATCGTGATCGAAATCGAGAATCTACAAGAAGTGATAGAAAGAGTTGATGAATAGAAGCACGAACTAGTTTTGGTGGATAAGGATCTGACAGTAAAATGACAAGAAGAGCTGAACATGGCGCGCGAAAGGATGTAGCATCGAGAAGGTGATCAAGATTATGAGGGGTTGAATTTGAAAGCCCAACTCCAGAAATTAAATTAAGACCGATGAGATCATGAGGAGAAAGAGATGATGTGAGTTTTTCTGTTTCTTGCTGCTTTCTAAGGTCTGTATCTATGAGGTACACTTTGTTGAGCAAATTAATTGATGTGTGATTCGAACGTGCACTGGCTAATAATGGATGCATTGGCTGTTTTCGTGATGGCGGGGACTCAAGTGTGCCCCATAAGGCGTGTGGAGATTTTTGGAGTCTATCACTGGGTAAAAACATGAATCTAGCGTTATCATAGTAATTTGGCGATGATCCTGTTTTTTTAAATAAATTATCAGAATTCACATGCTTTTTCATCGCTTTGTACAATTCCCTTGCTTCTTCCCTTGTCAAATAGCTGGTTGCAAGATGAGGAGGAAAGGCTTTCATTCTTTGCATTTTTTTCTCTTCATCAGATTCTATTGACGATAGGGTTCCACTCCAACAAGGAATCATTCTCGGTCCTGTATTGACACATACTCCCCCGAAGGTATCTTGACCTTCAGTGACATCGCATAAGGCGTGCGATACTAAAGCTGCTGCGGCTGGATGGGCGCAAGCAACATCTTTTAACCATTCTGATAAAATTTTTGCTCTATTTTCTAAATCTTCCTGTGGCGAAGAGATCACAGCACAATGCAGACCATTGCTTTTTAATCTTTTGAAGCCTGCCGTTACTTCTTTAAATGAATGATACGTTTTTACAATAACTTGGCCATCTCTGTCTACAGAATGGGTCTTTCTTTCAGCATCATCTCTATTAGGAACCAAAATCCGTCTAGCTGAAAAGTGATCGGCGTTATCTTCAAAATTAACATTGTCATTATCGTTACTCAGATCGAGTAACCTATCTTGCTGATGCAGAGCTACAATAACTTCATCGAATGTGTGTACATCATCATTGTGCAATCGTAGTTTCATTTTGAAGTCGGCTGGGGACTTCTCATCAGAATTCAAAACTTCCTCTATGGAATGGCAGTTGGAAAAATATTTTTCAGAAGAAGAGATTGGTTCTTCTTCTTCATTCAAGTTTCCTGCTGAGCATCTAGCCAGTTGCTCCGCCCAACGTGATTTCCATTGTGTTGCATCAGCACTTATACCAGCCCCGTCCATAGCTTTCACCAAACTTTGAACAGCAGCACCAATTACAGCACCCAAAGCTGCTTTAAAAGGTGAAGTCAAAAGATCATCGTCTTTTAGCATAGCCTCTCCATCACTACGACCTTTTAAACTTGCTTTTACTGCTTCAAATTCATCAAATATATCTTCTTTGCCTTCACCTTCCTCACTGTGTTCTGATTTATCAGGACTAGCTGCTGGTCTGTGACGAGGACAACATCCTTCAGGCTTCCAAGCCTCCGCATCTCCACAATCACAACAACCACCTGGAGTAGTTCGATGAAAAAATACATCATGACCCGTATGGTCACTACTTCTAAAACAGTTATCACATAACACACACGTTGAATCTGTTTGACAGGTTCGACAATTCCATGCAATATCTCCTCTTTTAAATATATATCCACAAGGACGATTGAGACGACCTGATCCCATACCTAGCTTACTTTCTTGTGCAACATCTTTCAATCGAGTAAGAAGAGCTGGAACATCCTCTCCTGTCCTGAGTCTCAATTGGGGTGGGGCAGCCGTGGAGAGTGATTGTTTGCGTTGATATGCGTGATAGTACGATAAAACCATTGCATCTGCCCAGACTCTAACACGTGTATCAGGTACTCCAGTAAGTGCACCAAATGTGGCTTCAGCTAGGACGGAGAGGGACGGAGTACGATATGGGAGTGGTTCCGAAGTGCAGATTGAAGTTTCGTTATTAAGAGCATCTTGTTTCGCATAAAGTTGAGCGTAGAGATTTAATTCAGTATCCAGCTAGGACGGAGAGGGACGGAGTACGATATGGGAGTGGTTCCGAAGTGCAGATTGTAGTTTCGTTATTAAGAGCATCTTGTTTCGCATAAAGTTGAGTGTAGAGATTTAATTCAGTATCCGCTTTAAGAGCACGTTGAATGATTTGTGTTGGATCTGATATAAGACTTAAATTGTGTCTATGAGCGTTTTTCTCTTCTCCATGAGGACATATAACACCGCCAGGTGTGAAGTTTAGGTATGCTGGTGCTGGATATATTCTCGATCTAGTCCCATTTCTAGGAGATTTTAGGGATTTGGGTGTCGACATTTTCCAATTCCTAACCTTTCTCTACCACATTCCAATTGTGAAACCAATTCAAAAGTCAAATGGACGAAG
>Ga0209092_10000588_pt1 | contig 36065 bp, 47 predicted proteins | sample FraStrMetagenome_FD_187446 | JGI IMG/M metagenome (GOLD analysis project Ga0209092, IMG submission 187446) | Marine eukaryotic phytoplankton communities from Arctic Ocean - Fram Strait ARC3M Metagenome (SPAdes) (version 2) | ecosystem: Environmental > Aquatic > Marine > Oceanic | place: Fram...
AATGCGGTTGAAGTCCATTCAGCATAAATATCTGTATCAAAAGTAGTTATTGATCCAAATGATATGGATGTACCAGACACAGTGCCAACGATAGATTTCCCGTAGTTTCCAACCTGAGCAGATATAACAACTTTGCTATTGCTACTGTCAAATGCAATTGACAGATATTGAACTGCGCTGGATGTCCATGTTACAGCAGAGCCGTAGCTGATGCTTGAACCAGACACCGTTCCTACAATGGCTCTTCCTATACTTGAATTACTATTGTCTTTATACGCAATAACGATTTTATTATTGCTACTATCAAAAACAGCACTATCAAAAGTAGCAACACCTGAATAAAAAATTACACTTGACCCAAAAGTGATGCTTGTTCCGCTGACTGTCCCGACAACTGACCTCCCATAATCATTTGCGCCCGTGTAAGCTATAACAACTTTATTAGCGTTAGTGTCAAATGCAGGAGAAAAGTCTTGTCCAGCAGAGCTTTCAAATACAGTGGGAGTGCCAAAACTAATGCTCGTGCCTGATACCGTCCCGACAACAGCAGTGCTGTAATTGCTATTGCCGCCATCTCTATAAGCTACAACTATTTTATTACTACTACTATCAAAGGCAGAACCTATTCCGCCTACGCCAGTAGTAGCACTTTCAAACACAGCAGAAGACCCGATAGCCTGACTTACACTGGTAGAGCCAACAACACTCACAGTCCCATCTGCATTCACAACAACAGGATTACCATTGGGCAACGCACCACTGGCAATGGCGTTCAGCTTCCGTGCTTGTGTGCTGGGTGTACCAATGGTGCGCATATGATTATTCCTCGTCGTCTAGTGTTGGGTCTACCCAATCAGGGTTCAGTGTCCAAGTCGCACCGTCAAAGAAATACTTGTTGCCAGTCCAATCCGCAGGGGCGTTGGTCACGTTGTCAGTGACGGTCACTGTGGTGCTGTTCAAGTCACCAATGATGAACTGAGCAGGATCACCCACTGTGATGTTGTCTGCCGTGGCAGTAATAGTCACGTCATCAGCAAGAAGGTACTTGCTCAAGCCGCTGGATGTTTCAACGATAGTCTTCATGGTTTTAACCTTTCACGATGAGTTTAGTAGCCGACACGGCAGTGCCAGCAAAGACAGATGGATCGGCGGGGGTTTCACTCAACGTGCCGTCAGTTTGGACATAGTAGTCCTGTCCCGCAGTTAAGCCAGACTGTGCGTCATTAATAGAGCAACCCGTCTGGACAACAGCAGATGTACCGTCAGCAGCAGCGCCCTTGGCAATGCCGATGTAGTTCTTAGCGGTGAGGTTTGTTGAATCAGCTTGATAAATAACGGCTGTTCCTGCACTGGAAGACCCGCCATCAGCAAAAGCTACTACAACATTCCCCGATGCGTCTGCCCCAAGAGCGACAGCATTGATGGAGTCGCCACTGTCTAAATCGATAGGGTCGGTGAAAGTAATTGAAGTCCCGCTGACCGTTCCAGACACAACTTTAGCAGTGCTGGTTGGTTGGTCATTATACGCAATAACAACCGTATTAGAACTAGGGTTATACGTTGCAGACGAAAAATCACCTCTAGTAGATGACGCATTCACGACACTACCAAAAGATATACTTGTTCCACTTACCGTTCCGACTACAGCTCCTACAGCTCTAGCCTCAGAGAAAGTGTCTCTATCTCTAAAAACAAGGACTACTTTTTGCGCATTGGAGTCATACACGAGAAAGAGATTATCTCCGTAGCTCGTACTCGCCACAACCTTTGTACCGTATGATATGGTTGTACCGCTAACTGTACCCACAATGGCTGTACTGGCGCTAGAATTTGATGTATCTCGCCACGCTATAACAATTTTTTGAGCGTTCTCATCATAGGTGGCGGCAGTCATGTAACTATTACCGCTGTTAAACGTAACAACACCCCCAAAACTGATAGAGGTTCCGCTAACCGTCCCTACAACTGAATCACCTCTAATGGAGGAGGTGTAGTTGCTGTAAGAAACAACAATTTTATTTGAATTGCTGTCAAAGGCTATGGCGTTATAGTAGGAAGTGACACTGCTGTAAACTGTGGGTGTACCAAAGCTAATGCTAGTCCCGCTAACTGTACCTACTACCGCTGTTCCGTAGTTGTTGTTGTCCGTATCCGCATAAGCAAAAACCACCTTGTTTGAATTGCTGTCAAAAGCACCCACTATAAAAGCTGCGTCGGCGTCAAAAGACACAGGGGTACCAAAGCTAATAGCTGAACCCGAAATAGTGCCAACAATAGCAAGAGCGTTAGCGTTGGCTTCACGGTACGCTATAACAATTTTCCCTGCGTTACTATCATAAACAACACTAGGATAGGATGTGGAATCAGACTCAAATACAACGGGGGAGTTTACGCCTTCGGATGTTCCACCAACAACACTAACAGTCCCATCAGAATTAACCACAACCGTGTCGCCGTTAGCCAATGCACCACTGGCAACAGCCCGTACTTCACCATCTACAGGTGTGTTGCCTATGGTACGCATTAGCTGATCTCTTCGTATGAAACGATAACTTCCAAGTCGTTGGCTGTGCCAGCAGTTGCTGTGATTGAGCGGTCTTCTTCGAGGTAAATCGCTGTGTTCTTATCCAAAGCAATCAAGGATGAGTCGCCAGCAACTGATACAGTGCTTACCAGCGAGTATGCTGTGCCACCGCCAGCAGCGGCGCTGTGCATATCAACGGTAACGTCACAGGCGTTTGCGCCATCGACGTTAGCCACTTGGATCATGTTGACCTTGAAGACCTTGCCACTTGATGCAGCATTGCTAACCAGTGTGGTTTGCGAAGTTGAACTTAAAGCCACCAGCGCCGACTTGGCGGTGATTGTGGCGACATTTACTACGTTTGGGGCGGTCATGGTTTTCTCCTATTAACCGAATACAATAGCCATAGCGATGGCTTTTCCTGTTGAAGCCGCTGCGTCGGCCTTGTCTTCGACAGTCTTTAATGTCGTATCAAGGTCGTCCCAGTTTCCGTTAAGATACCCACCCCAAGCGTCTTCGTCGCCGCCTACGGATGGCTTATTCCAAGAATAATTTGTCGTTGTCGTAGGCATTACGCGGCCCTCTCTAAATAATCTGCTTCAACCCATGTATTACTTGGGTCTGGCGCTTCTGTCCATGCTGTCGTAGTTTCGCCTGCGTCAAGCCACTTGTAGCGAGACAGAACATTTACTGTCGAACTCAAAGCATCTGTCGCAGACATTAATCTAACGCGATTATAGCTTATATTTACAACGGATGATAGTGCCACATTAGCGCGACCTACAACGTCAATAACCCCGTTGCCCGTTACCGTGGCTGTAAGGCTTACATTTGATGCGGCATCTACAACTCTCACGGCGCTACTTGTTACGCTACAAGTTAGACCAATCGAGGCAGCGCCTTCTTCAACACTGTGGTTGACGCCGTAAATATAAGTTCCGTAAGTGTTCAAGCCGTAGCCCGGCCTAAAGCCTTCCGCTTCTGGGTATTCTACCGCAACCGCTACCACCACACCCTGACAAACAATGTCAGCCGCAGCAGTCACAATCTTAATTGCCACTGCCGTTGTGGATGACGTGCAGGTTAATGCCGCCGACGCATCAGTAATGACATTAGAGCCAGCGCTGACGTTTGCTACGCAAGATACACTGGCGCTACCTAATTTTACCTGCCTCAACGTGGCAACTACCGAGCAAGATGTTACGTCAGCCGAGGCTGCTTCACGAACCCTGACGGCAGAAGACCCCACCGAGCAAATCGGCGATATGCTTGCCGCAGCATCAATTATAGAGCCGGATAAACCATAAATATCCTGCCCATAAAAAGCATCGCCATAATTTGCGCGGTAGACAGTCATTAGGCTAACGTAATGTCCAGATCACCAGTTGGGATACGGAACACATCTCCGTCATTAATTGCCTTGGCAACAGTCAAGGCGCTGTGGACAATCATGTCACCGCTGCTTGATGCAGTCATAACCGCCATGTGCGATATTGTTCCCCAGTTACCGCCACTTGCAGCAGGAAACTCAACAGCCGACGAGTTAGTTGCTAAATCATTTGCAACATTAAAGCTGACAACTGTTCGCGCATAACCGTTGCCCGAAACTTCGCTGGCAGTAGAACCAGAATCGGTTGGGTCGGCTGTGAACAGTCCAACATACCATGCGGTTGGCCTTGTCACGCTGGCCGCAGTGAACACATAGTTCAAAACGTGCGTTTCGTAAGTATTAGTAAAAGACATTTAGTCTCTCCGATCAGATATATCTGGTGCAACCATACACCATGTTTTGCTTAATAGCTAGTGACCCGCATACGCAAACCAGAACCCGCAAATCGCGTGTCGTCAGACGCTTTTTGCAACGATTGCATTGCCGCCGAGTATAGAGCCGCCCAAGTCTGTGTTCGCTGGTCGTCTGCCAAGTATGGAGCCGACTGAACCAACGCGCCGTACAGGTAAACGTCAGGTGCGTCCTGTATCAACCAGTTGTATGTGTTTGTGTCTGTAAGGTCAGGTATTGACTGATAATACATGAGCTGCATTCCGTATTCGCCATCTGGCGTCGGAAAAACCTCGATACTTTCGCCAACGTGAGAATAGAATTTAGGCGTGCCAGTGCCGTTGGAGTTGTCCTGACGGTACTTAATCATGTCGTCAAGGCTGGCCATCTCTAACGGTCTAGTTCCATCAGTTGTTAAGCTAAAACGCAAAGTTTCAAGCCAATCGGCAGGAACCTGCACGTATCTGCTGTCAAGCGTAGCGTCAACGCGGTTGACCATCTTATAATGGCGCAAGTCGCGGTTTATGCCAGCTTCAGCCAACGAAATGAAGTCTGGAATGACCGCCGTAAGGTCATCGCGGTTAAGCCAGCTTGAAATGCTGCTTTTTAACTCTGCGTAAGTTGTGATTGACATTACTTCTTGCCCTTCTTGGCAGTTTTCGCCGCAGCTTTAAACGCCGAAGCCTTGGGCGCACCCTTCGCGCCGGGCTTACGCATTTTCTCACCAGAGCCAGCGGCTATTCGCTTCTTCTTGGCGGCAATGTTGCTATAAAGCCCCATTACTTGCGCCTTTTGTTAAGGCACTTACCAGCACGCTTACAAGCGGCAGGTGTAGGGCAACCCTTGCAGGTCTTGAATACTGGTGCTTTCATTGGAGTAATCCTTGTTGTTGGGTTGGCTGTGTTGGCGAAGGCGAGATAATACCTTGCGATTGCGAGCCTTGGGCCATTGCTTGCTCTACATCCATTGTGGAGACACCCAGCATAGCTGCCGCGCCTGCGATACCGTACTTTTTCACAATGCTAATTAGCTTGTCATCAAACACAACAAAGTTTTGCGTAGCCGCGTCGGTCCCGCGCGAGCCAGCATCTAAGTATTTTATGCCGGGGATGCCTTCAGCCTTCAGATAGTTAGATAATTCAGCAGAGGGGTTTTCAGCGCCACCTTGAAGTTTCTTACCCCCGATGTCCAACATCAAATCCTTGCCAGTATTCGTTTTATGGGGCAGTAATGGCAATATTGACTGACCCGTCAGTGCCTCATAGTCCGAAATGTATTTGGCAGCCTTTCCTGTCTGGCTACTCAATGAAGCATCATAATCAAGAAAGTCATCTGGGTTTGCGTCGATATTAACCTCGTACAGACTACCTGCGTTAAAGTTTCCTGTGCGCTTGTATTCCTCCAACTGGGCTATCTTATCTCCTTGGATTTGAAGCTGCATGTTAAAGTTGCGCTCCGCACCCTTGAATGCACCAGCTTTATTGCGCTCAAGTAGACCGTTTAACTTTTGTTGTGTCTCAAATATGGCGCGATCAACGTCACCACCCACGGCCTTAAGTGTGCGCTCTGCGCCTGCCCTGCCAAAACCTGACAATTCATCTCGATACTTTTTGGCCACATCCTCTGCCTCTGCAAAGTAAAGCCCGTGCCCGTAAGCCTGCGCACCCTCACCTGTGCCGATTGCGTCCATGCTGAACTCGTCAAAATCATGCGGACTGCCGTGATAGGCTTTAATGCCTTGGGAAGTCTCACCAGCAGGCCGTAACCGCACGTTACCGCCGACAGTGCCAAGCGCAGTCGGATCAAACTCAACACGGTCAGCCAAGTCAGCCACTTTGCGACCAGCAGCCATGATTGGACGTGCAAGCGCATCACCAGCGCCCGGCACAAGGCCAATGGCCGCGCCAGTACCCAACAGACCCGCAGCCATAAGTTCACCGCGAGAAGCAGCATCGTATGCCTCGCCCAGCGCTAACGCATCACCAATGCCGGGAATAAAGTCTTGGGACGCCTGCACAGCCTTAACACTAGATGGCATCTCGTCACGATTGCGAGCAAGAAGGCCATCTTGATATAAATCCGCATATCCGCCAGACGGAGCCGCCGTGCGGTAATCCTCCTGCGAAAACAGCCTGTCCCAAATGCTAGCCATCAGGCCACCCCTTTTAAATTCCGTCGCAGTGGCTTACCCCACGTTGACGCCTTGCCGCCGAGTGCCGTCGCAGCGTCAGACGCCAGCGTAAGGCACACAGCGTCCGCCAAGTCAGGTGAAGCTAACCCACGCTTACGCATGTCATCCTTACCTTCAGCCTTCATCTTGCCGCTGCTGACGAAACTATACCTGATTGACGTTAATTCTGCAATAAGCTGCTCGTTACGTGGCAACTTAGCTCCGCGCTGCTCCAGCCAGCCACGCATCTTAAACCACAACTCAGCCCGCAAGTTCGTATATGTATCCTTCATACTTGGCGATTCCGCCACGTTAATGCCACGCACAGGCAGGCCAAGCTCACGCAAACGATCCACAACGCCACCACCCATGCCAATAACATCAACCATAATCTCACTAGGCCGTATACTCATCGGCAAGCCATCATACTCAGCCTTCACCCGACCCACAGTCTGCATCAAATCCAAACCCTGCCAACTGTTAATCTCAGTTATCGTATTACCCTGACGCTTGGCCAACGCCGTCTTGTCCGACCCAAACCGTGCAACGTCCAAACCCCAGATGACCGTCGCGTGGTCGTCAGGCTCAATGTCGCGATGCACCGCAGCATCAACCAAATGAAACGGCACAATCGTGTCGTCATCCGCCAGCGGAAACTCACCAAGCACGCGAATCCGATAAGCATTGCTCTCCTCGCCATACCGCAACTTCATCTCGTCGATAAAATCACGCGATACCAACGGCGACTTAATACACGACCAATGGTGGCACTTCCAACTGCCCGACAGCCGCGTCTGCGTCTCAAAGAACGTACCACTTGACCGCGTAGGGTTAGACGCCAGCAACGTAACCGCACTGTGACCAGACATCGAACCAGCCGCCGCCTCAAAGACCTGTTCAGGCACACCCGACGCCTCGTCCACAACCAACATAACATTCGCAGAGTGAACACCAGCCAACGCCTCTGGCGTCTCAGCCCGACTCGTCCGAGCCGAAATAAAACCCTCCGACGGCGCAGCAATCAACGACACCCGGTCATTCTTCACGTCAAGTATCGGACGCAACGCCTCCGGCAACTCATTGATCCAACGCTTCAACTCAGCAAACAACGCATCAAACAACTGGCCACTGGTCGGCGCAGTCACCACAACCTTGAACGGAAACCGCGTCATCGCAAACCAAAGCATGGCCCACGAGAACGTCGTAGACTTCCCCGTACCATGCCCAGAGCGAACACTAATCTTGCGCTCACCATTGGCAATATCAACAAGCAACGCCTGCTGATAATCAAACGGCTCAGCACCCAAAATTTCACGCACAAACGCAACTGGGTCATCCCTATACGTCGAAACAAAGTCTACTAACGGGTTCTCTTCACTCATCGTCGCCACCCTCAATCTCAACAATCGTCGGCGTCACGTTGCGCATCTGACGCAAAGCCTGCAAGTGCAAATCTCCAATATTAACATTAACGACATCACCCTTCGGCTGGAACCTCGCCGCATCGTACACACCCGTCATCCACTTGCGCACACCAATCTGCTCTCTGGCCGCCGCTACGTGCGTCGTCGTCAAGTCAGGCCCAACCAAGTTATCCGCAATCTCCAACGCCTCGTCAGCCATCGCGTCAGCACGAACCTTGCGGCCCTCCGCCAGCGCACGCTTAAAGTCATCATTCGCGTTTAACTTACGGCTGACAAACGAACGATCCAAACCCAACTCATTAGCCAGCGTCGCAACAGTCCCGCCGTCAGCAACCCACTGAAAAATAAAATCAGGCCCAGTGATGCTCTCATTCGCCTCACGCGCAGCTATCTTTGCCATCGCCTCTATAGACGTAAACAACGCCCGCTTCTTTGGTTGACCAGCCATGTTTGCTCCAAGTTTTCAAAAATTTTTCTGACCGTAACATTATTTTTTCATTGAGGGTAGGGCATTGGTTTACTCACGTCTGATGCGGTTTTCTTGGGAATTAGTGCGTGAGATTGTACACACACACCCCCCGCCGAAAGCCGAGGTCGGGGGGGGTATCAGAATACCCCAAATCGGGCCAGATCGACGCGAATGACCTATAATCACCATTATGTTAATAAACGGATTCAATGATATCAATGACTTAGCCAAACTGGACTTATCATCAGATATGATTTCGCATAATGTTGACTGATTGTGGGGTACTATGATACCCGCGCGCACATGTATGTGAGCAGCGTTGCTGTGCGTCAGCGCACCTTCAGCTCATGCCAGCGCATTAGCCAACTTATCAGCCGCTTATGCAAACGTACAACATCCTGTACGTTTACTGCACTCGCCCATTTCCCCTCATCACGTCAAGTATCATCTCATCCGCATCCATTACTGCATATTGGTACTGCTCACGCATGTGCATCAGCACGCTTGCGAGTGCTGACATTACAACCAGCGGATCGTCGCCTTCATCGTCAACGAGGTATTGCGCCTCGGCAAACAGGTCCAACGACAGGTTAATCGTGCGCTGCTTATCGTCATCAGTCATCGTATCACCTTACAAAAATGGCCCCAGCATTACGCCGGAGCCTTAGTTGAGACAGTGCAGGCCACAGGAGAGCCGGGAGAACACAAACACCTGCACAAGCCAAGCCTACGACCAGCGCCCGCTAAAAGTCAAGCGTGTCATCTAACGATGTTGGCGTGTACCTCGTCACCTTCGCATCTGGGAACGCATCAGTGACCTTGTTGACGGCTGCCATCATGTCCTGCCACTGGTTCTCCATCATCGCGCAGACATCTGACACATGGTAAACCAGCCACGTTGGCCAGCGCTGGCGTATGGCTGACATTGAGCCACTGATAACGAAGCAATACACCTTACCGCCACGCTCACACAGCACGCCATCCACAGCGGGCGGCTGATGGCCGCTTGCCCTCGCGTTCACGTCCATAACCTCTAGCGCTTTCATCAGGCTCTGTGCCGCCGCTACAGCCAGCTCAGCGTCACTCACGCGCATCGCATAGTCTAACTCATCCTTCAGCTCCCTGTATCTCACCGCGTAAGCTGGCGGCACACAATCGACCAGCGTATCACCCCACACAGCCACTGAGCGTGCTGACGCGGCCACGTACGGCCTGACAGCAGCATACACCAGCGGAGAGTATGTGTGTGCGTCTGCTTCCCGCTTAAACGTGCCACGCTCTGCCATCGCCTTTTTAGCTGCCGCTGACTTTGGTTTCGCTTTAGTTGCTTTTGCCATTGTATCCCCACACCATTTGACCTGTGCCTACGCTGCACTCTTTTTTTTTACATTAAGCCAACCAAGCAAACAACTGCTTGACTGCTCCTGACTGCGACTGTGACTTGTTCCCGCGAAGCGGTAAGGAACAATTCACTGGCGCTGGCTGGCGCTGGCTCGCAGTTTAAATAATAGCGTGTGACGGCTTTATGCCGACACTCATTTTAACGTAGTGCCTGAATGGGTTGACAGTTGCGCGCCAGTGGTATAATTTCCGGAGGAAATTCAGGTTTCAGCACTGGCGCGTTTGCCCACACAGCTCCCATTCGGGGGCTTTTTTTATGCCCTATTCAAACGCAAGCGCGCCAGTGAAATAACCCACTGGCGCGCTTTTATGTCAACGTATTCAGGCACTTGCAAACTTGCGCGCCAGTGAACATTTTACCCGTTTCAGCACTGGCGCGCTTGATTGTTAGGCGGTTAGTTTACTCAATCACATCAAAGTCGTCATCGTCGCCATTTACCCGGCTTTGCAGTTCAGCGATAAACGCTGACATCGGTTCAATGGCTTTCTCGTATTTAAACTGCGCCTTGTTTTTGTGCGGCCAGAAGTTCACCTCAACCTCACTGCCGTCGATCTCAATCATGCACTGTATGTGCCACGGGGACGCGTCATAGTTTGGCCAGTAGAAGTCCATATGCGTTTGTGCGTTGGCCCAGTCCGCCCAAGCCTGCACATTGTATTCCTGCTCCCAATCGCGCTTGGCGTAAAAGCAATCCGTCCAATCGCCTGTCCATTCAACTCTCATCTCACTGCTCCCCTACTCTGCTGACCGACTGCACGCCCTTGCGCTCCTTGCGCTGGCTTGGACTGTGATACGTGATTTCCTCTAGCAAGCCCGTGTCCATCCACTCCTTGATGATGCCACGCGCCTGCACGGCTGACTTGTTGTCCGCAGCCTTCGGGAAGTTGAAGTTGGTGACGACTGTGCCAGCAAACCTTGTTCTGTCCTGTGGGCGTGATGAAAACATTTCACCCGTCTCTGGGCCAGCGTTGATAAGTGACAGCATACTGTTGACGATTGGCGTCGTCATGCCCTCCCACTTATCAGGCAGCTTATACTCGCAGCAAACGCCCACGCTCTCGCCATTGGCCAGCGTGACTGACACCATGCGACGGTAGACGCCTTTCTCTGCTGGCGGAGCCAAGTTTGCTTTGCCATTGTCCACGCGGAACAGGCCGATTACGTCATCTGGCTCCAGCCCCAGCCTGTTCAGTTCCTCATCTGTTAATTTATTTACAACTCTTGCTGACCTCGCTGCGCCGATGAGTGAACCTGCGCCACGCACTGAGTCAACCGTGGCTGCCTCGCCGTTTGATTTGCGGACGTGGTGAATCAAGTGGACCGCCGCGCCAGTTTCGCGTGCCAGCCTGCGCAGCATGGCCACGACGGCTTGAATGCTGCTGTTGGAGTTTTCGTTGACTGCGTGCGTACTGATAAACGGGTCAATGATGACTGTGCCAATGGCATTGTCGTTGATCTTGTCGCGCATAAAGTTTAGCAGCGCGTCGTTCTGCACGATGCCCTCACGCCCCTCGGCGGCCAGCATGATTGAAATTGTGTCTTCGCCGTCCATGAACAGCTTTCCTGCGATTTCCTCATGCTGGATGCCGTAATGCTTCATGGCCGCTGCCAGTCGAATTTGCATTTCGGTCAGGTCATCCTCTAGGTTTACCAACCAAACAGATGTCGGCTCATGTACCTTTTCGCCCAGCAATGGCCGACCCGTCACGATTGCCAGTGCCTCGACCATAGCCAACGATGTCTTGCCGATACCACCTGCCGACGCCGTGACTGTCAGGAAACCACGAATATACGTGCTGCCATAAATCCAGCGGCGACGCGGCAATGTGGCCTCGTCAATGCGCGAGACAGGCGTTGGCCATTCCTGCGGCTTGTCGTCGTCGTCAATCATATCTGACTTCACCTCTGGCAGTGTGTGCTGTTCGTCTGGGATATAGTCAAAGTCATCTAGGTCTTCACTGACGGGCGCGTCGCTGATTTGCTTGTTGACCTGTTCGAACGGACTTGGCTTTAACTCTTGCCCGTAAGTCCTTACGGCGCTTGTAAAATCACCAGAGTGGTCAAAGTAAACGTACAGGTCAAATGCGTCGCCCCAGCAGTAGTTTTCCTTGCCTGTACCAACGCCCGCAGCCACGTCGCTGCCCGACATGCTGACCCAGTAATCGCCAAAGCATTTCGTCGCGTGGCTGCCAGATGACTGCATTGGGCTTTTGTAGCTGTCGGCTACACCTTGGCGCTCATAGCCATTGGCGAGCAACATATCCTCGACAGTGTGACGCGCGTTGAACTCGTCAACTGGGTCAACATTGTCGGGATACTGCTCACGCTTTGCCAGCCTGTCTGCGGCGCGGCGCTCACGGTCAGCGGCAGCACGCTTGGCGGCCATCTCTTCGTTCTTGCGGCGGAACACAACTGTCGCATTGATCTGACCCGTCTTGGGTTGCAGAAAACCTTGGCCACGCTCCTTGCGGCTTTGGTAAAATAGCGGCTCACCGTCAAAACGCCTGTCCGCTGGCACGTTTGGCAGGTAAATTGGCTGACCTGTGCGCGACAGCACATCATCGCACGTAATGTTGTGCTTAGTGCGTAGCTGCTCAAACAGTGCCAACTGGTAGTCAGCGTAATCAACGCCCAACAGCGGCTCGGCCAGCGGGATTAGCACGCGCCACTTCTTGTTGTCCTCAGTTGCGGAGCTGGATGAGTAGTAAAGCGCAGATGCGTTGCCTGTCACGTCCTGGACGGCGTTATGAAGCGTGTCGAGCGACGGATTGCCCTCGTCAACGTCGATGGCCATCATGTGATACTCGCCGTTCAGACGTTGCGCCTCGTGGTTTCGGCCATCATGTTCGCGGTATGAGCTGCATATGACAAAACTAGCGGAGGTTTTGTCCAACGCTGTCGGTGCCTCAACAAGACGCCCAATTTCCTTGAGCGTGATGCCGTCGTACATCGCTGTGTTATTATGAACTTTTGTGTCCCGCGAGCCGTGCGCAAGTAGCATGGCTGGCTTGTCTGTCGGTGTGGTTTTTGTTATGCTCATTGTGCGGACCTTTTTTGACCAGTTCGTTTTTCTCTGAGTGAACCCAGCAGCTTCCCACAGCCGCTGGGTTCTTTACTTTTCGGGTGACTTAAAACGGGATTTCGTCACCTAGATCGTTGGCCGCTGGTGCCGCTGCGATATTAGCAAACGGGTCAGCAGCTTTTGCTGGGCCAAAGTCGTCAAGTGAAGCGTCAGAGCCGCCCGACATTGTTGACGCCACTTCCTCGAAATCGTCTAGGCCACCGCCACCGTACACTGCGTGAACAACTTGCACGGTGTCAATAAGCAACGAGATGCCACCTTGGCCGTCTGGGTCGGTCACTGGGTATGCCGTTACCTTGATTGAGCCAGTTGAGCCACCCCAGATATTTACGTCAGCTAGTGGCAGCTTGTCACCGCCGATGACTTTTGGCTTTGGGTTCTCATCGCCAGCGCCGTTGGTGCCGTTACGCTTTGCGCGGAAGTTAAACGTGCCGTCGTCGTTCTTGGACATGCCAAACACCTTGCCAAATGGTGCCTTCGTTTGGCAGCTCTCATAGTGCGCCTTTAGCTCTGTGTGCAGCTTGCCAGCGGCCTCCGGGTCCATCTTCCAGCCAATGCTGTATGCAGCGCCGTTGGCACGTGGTGGGCATTCCTCGCTACGCTTTTCTGCTGTGTTAAACTTATAAGTTGCGCCCAAGCGAGGGTACTGAAACTCTACGTTGCGAATCATTACTGGTTTGAAATCTGTCTTAGCCATGTGTTTTTCTCCTAGAAGTCTTCGTTGTCGGCTGATTCTTGCTCCAGCCACGGTGGTGTATCAATCATGTTGATACCTGTCGAATAGCCCGTTTCATACACGTTGGTTTCGCGGGCTGTCTTTATATCGCTGAGTGCCTTGTGCATCGCACTGTCGGCCCAAGCAACATAATCTAGTGTCAATTCAGTGACGTTAATAGCGAACGGTGCCGTCTTTTCAACAAAGACGAATATAAACCGTTCAGCCTTAAAACCTGCGCAGCGTAAAGTGTGCAGATAAAAAGCCGCCTGAATTGCGTATGAGTATTTACGAATGTCTGCCTCAACTGCCCTTGGTGAGCTGTCTTGGCAAGTCTTGATGTCGAATATCGCACCCGTCTCAGGGTCGTAGCTGTCGGGGCGGCACTTGATGTCGAGACCAGTCAACGGGTCTGTGGCGAAGAACGACGCCTCGTTGATTGTGTCCTTGCCCTCCATTTTACGTCCCACTGGGTGGCTTAACACGCTGTCGGCCACTGACATAGCCAAGTCATAGTCACCCGCAGTCAGCAACAGCTTACCTGCGGCCTCTGCGTCTGCAAATGCTTCCGACCATTGCTTGCCACGACGGTCAGCGCCGCCGCGCACGATATTCTGCCCGCCTTCTAAGCAGATGTCGTGGACGGCAGTGCCAATGGCCATTGCCGGTGTTGGCTTGAACGATGCCCGGTGCTTCCAGTGTGCCAGCGATTTACCGTACACAGCTTTGACATCAGATGAGCTGATGGCTTCTGTCTTGTGGTATTCGGCATTGGATAGCTTGTCAGCGGTTATCATGCCATTTTCTCCCTTGCTATGAAGCAAAACGCCTCAAAATCTAGTTCAATTGTCCAAAAATCGTCATAATCAGACAGCGCAGACATCGGTATTACGCAGCGAATTGGCTTGCGGTCATACTTATATATCAACGCTGGTACTTTTCCCTCACGCTCGGCAGCGGCACAAGTCTGCGCCCACCAAGCTGTCTGGCCGCCGATTGGGCCATCCTTGTAGCGTTTAAGCTCCAGCGTAAACGGAAAGTCAGGGTCACTTGGTATCAAGTCACCGTGCAGCCCTTCACGGTACTGCTCTAGGTCGCGCTTAAAGCTAACGCCAAGCTCATCAAATAACATGATGGCAACCTCGCGCTCAAACGCTGCGCCCTTGTTGCGCCCGTTTACCATCAGTCAGCACGCGGTTGAGCTGTTTGGTAGCCTGCCGCTGCCGCATCGGCAATCGCCAGCATCCGCATGTAAGCTGTCACAGTCAGACCCTTTGACTTGGCGGACAGCTTGACCGCAGTGTATGCGGCCTCGTCCATATTAATCTGCACATTCTTCATCTGAAGTCTCCTTTTCTCCAAGCACCATATCAATTAAAAAACATTGTGCAAGAATGTTTTTTGCATTGACCTGCATTTGTTTTGCCTTTAATTATGTTTTACGATTACTCAAACAAGGAAAACCCATGAACAATCTTATCGAACGCGCCGCCGAATTTGTATTCTTAATCGCCTTGCTGGCCATCCCAATGTTTTTCTCAGGAGGATTTTAAGATGCTTGCTGCAACCTGCCTTGCAATGGCCGTTTACTATGAAGCCCGTTCAGAGCCGCTTGACGGCCAGCGTGCCGTCGCTGATGTCGTCTTGGCTCGCAAGCATCATGTATCGTACCCCGACACAGTTTGTGCAGTGGTCGCTGAAGACCGTGGCAGCAAGGATTGGGACTGCCAGTTTAGTTTCATGTGTGACGGCCTTCCAGAGCGACCCACAGGCGCTGCATGGACCACTGCGCAGGCCGTAGCAGCCAAGGCAATCGCTGAACCAGCCATTGTTCACGCCACGCATTACCACACAATAAATGTGAAGCCTATCTGGCGGCACGATTTGACCGTAGTCGGCAAGATTGGCTCTCACGTATTCTACACAGATGGCAGTTGCCATTTGCCAACGTGTTCACTGCGCCCACAAGCGCGACCACAGGGAGACGTGTTATGATTGAGTGTGAGCAGTGCAACGGAAAATACAAAGAATAATTGGGAGCATAATTATGGAAAGCAACGATGACGACTTCAACCTAAAGATTACTGTTAGAAACGGCAGACTTCTCAGGGAAATACGCGCCAAATATGAGTCATCCGCAGACATGGCTCGGAAGGGCAACCTGCAAGCCACCCAAGTTAGTGCGCTTGTCACAATGCGAGATAGGCCCATCAATAAGAATGGGCAGTGGCGAGACATTGCCCTTGATGTAGCGGGTATGTTGAGCTGCGACCCAGAGTACTTGTGGCCTGAACACATGAAAGAGATCAAGCTAAAGCGGGCGACAGCAGAGATGAGTGTAAGCTTGGACACCGTAACGCAGATTTCTAAATACGGCTCAATCGCAGACTTTGAGCGTGACGAAATAGTCGGATCATTAATGGATGGATTAACGCCAAGGGAAATAAAAGTGATTGGCATGATTTATCACTCTGGCGAAACACTGGATGCGATTGGAAAAGAGATTGGCGTAAGCAAAGAGCGCGTCCGTCAAATTGAAGCCAAGGCTATACGAAAGATGCGGGCGCACGCACACAGGAAGAAGTACATATGCCGAAAGCCCCGCACGAGAACCGATTGGGCGCGGATCGGAGATCGCGCTGTCCGAGCGGAAGTTCTGTGTGACGTTTTCGATGAATAGGAAGGGAAATGACATAATTGAGTGCATAGAGTGCGGTGGCACTGGCGAGTGCGAGGTTGATTACTACATGCCGCACAGCAGTGGCCGAGATGTCGGCTTTATTGAAACGAAAATTGAGGAATGTGACTGGTGCGGTGGCACTGGTGAAGTTGAGGAGGACGAATAATGGTTAATATAATCGGAACAATCGGAGAATTTAGAAGTGTCAGACGCAACAATAATAACGCAGCGCCTACTGAGGTTGAATGCCGTGATGCTGGAGCAGTCGGAGAAAGCGGACAGGCCGAACCTACGACAGCAACTGCAAGCCCAGCAAGCATTGATGGAGATGCTAGAACGCTCCCTCCAGCGGTAACAGATGCGGAAAAGGCAGAAGAGAGGCTTGGTATAGCCATGCTGCGCGAGGCTCTGAAAAACCCGCTGATTCCAAACCCGCCCAAGTGGCGACAGGCGACGGCGTTTGCCCAAGCCAAACGTGCGCAGCTTGCAAAGGAGCGGAGAGAGCGAATTAAGCTCTACGCAGAGGAAGGCATAATGACTGTGCCGCAAGTCGCACAGATTGAGCGTGTAGCCCAAACCACTATTCGGGCTGATTGCCAAGTATTGGGCGTGCGGTTGCGGGTTAGTGAGGTCAAGGTGTCTCCGTATCAGGGTGAAATCTCAGCCCGACGCGACAGACTTGAGGAAATGGCACCAACGGGAATGACACGCGCTGCTGCGGCTGCTGAACTAGGCGTGTCGGAATCAACGGTTAGGCGAGACGTGTCGATTATGAGAATAAAATGGAAGGGAAAAGACCAATGAGCGATAGAAGAATACTCATGCTAGAGAACAATCTCAACGAATCACGCACGCTAATCAGCGTTTTGCAGAGCAAGGTCGCACGCCAGCGCGATGATATAACGAGATTGCGCAGCCGCGTGGACACGTTGATGTTTGATAAGAAGGAAGTCACAAAAGAGCGCGACGAACTACGGGAGATAGCCAATGGCCAATAACAAACGTCATCCCATCAAAGAGCAAACCAAACAAATCTGGCGACTATCCAACCAAGGCATGTCTGGTAAAAATATCACCAAAGCCCTTGGTCTAAATCGTGGGATTGTCAGCGGTGCTATTAATCGCGGGCGTAAATCAGGAAGCTGCAATAAGAAGGTGAGAACAAAAACCACCGCCCGAAACAAAAGCCCACTGACTTATGGCTATATTGGTCAAGTCATTGATGCACTGTCAGTTGACCAACTTGATTGGTTGTTTGTTGAGAGCGAGACCGTAGGGTACAACACATGCGCGGAGTACATTGCTGAACTTGTGCAGGACGCCTATGAAGAAGCAATGGCAAAGGAAACCAACCAATGAACAGAGATGAAATACTGCAAACCGCAGAGAACTGCATCACAGTGGACCGCGCAGCAACTCACGGCGACGCTGAGGATAGCTTCCAAACCATAGCCGACGCTTGGTCGTGGTGGCTGTCAAATCGTAGCATCCCAGAAAGCCCACTTGAATCCAGCGATGTCGCAATAATGATGTCGCTGTTTAAGATTTCTCGCATTGCTGGCAACGCCCAGCACGAAGACAATTACATTGATTTAGCTGGTTACGCCGCGTTGGCTGGCGAAATATCAACGGTGGAATAACCCCGCAATGTCATCCGCCTCGGCCCGCTCAGTAAATTCTGCGGGCCGAAGCGTCGTCGTCTGGAAACCCTTTAGCTGATACTCGCTAAACACGCGGATCATTTTTAGCGGCATACAACAGAAAACGAAAATCTCCGCACCTGAGTTGCCACGGCTGAACTTAAATGACCCAGATAATGTCGGCTGGATTGACGACTTAACCTCAACGCGCAGCACACGCTTAGACGGTAGCGTGACATGCAAATCACACGCACCCGCAGCGACGTGAGCGGTCTCCAACCCAGCCATTTGAAACTTTGACGCGGCAAGGAATTCTCCCGCACGGCCAACGCCTGTGGAACTTAGTTTAGCTAACTTAGCCATATCAGCTAATTACTTGCACAATTTTTCGCGGGTTTCATTGTGCCGCACAATTTGGCGCAGCAAATCCGCGTCAGTCCAATCAACGACCGATTGATCTTTGAATGTAATTACTCGCGAAACATCGCAGTAAGTGTCACCCGTCACTGTCGCTGCGCACCCAGCGACTAGCACGGGCAGCAATGTCATCGTCACTAGCATTTTGAAGTTCATCTTCGACCTCTTTCGCTGTCAATATTTTCTCAAGGCGATTATCCTTGATTTCGTATTCTAACTCGTCACGGCCATCTGCACGACCCCGGTAGTACACAGTTACAATGGCCAATGCCGCAGCGCCAATCAACGCTGCGTACAGCTTCAGTTTGCCCAGCAAAAACATCAGCGGTCACCTTTGTTCCATTTGCTAAGACGCTCAACGTCAATCACGCCCAGCGCCACCATCGCTACCACTGCCAGAACCCCCATGATTGCTAGGTTCTGCCAAGGCAGCCCACCGACAACACCAACAAGCGGCGTGGCGACAGATGCCATCTTTGCAACAGAAGAAGCTTGGATTGTCTTGGTTTGGGCAATCCTCTTCCGCTCTGGCTTCTTTTCGGTTTCTGCGCTGTTTAGCCATGATGTCACTTGAAAGCACGGACATTGCTTGGCCGAAACCTCGTTATGTCCACGCACCTTTGTGATTGATGGGTACTCCATGCGCAGTTGAGCAATTAGCTTGCGCAGCGCACGATCCTGTTCAGGCGTAAAGTTTTCTTCAAACTTGTCGTCTTGATTGCCGCCGTGTCCACCCCATAGGGAGATAGCAACTGAACCCGTGTTGTGGCCCTTCTGCGCGGCTGGCGTCTTTTCAATTGGGCGACCTTCAGTAATCGTTCCATCACGATCCACAAAATACGAATAGCCCACATCTGACCAGCCTCGGTCCAAATGCCAGCGCTTGCACTCGGCAGCTTTCTCGCTAGACCGACGTCCAGCCCACCACTCTGCGCGTGTTGCTGTGCAATGTACGAATATGCTATCTAGTTTTCTCATCAGTCAAAACTCCTATCTTAAAGCAATGCAGGTACTCATTGTTCTTTGTCACAAGTACAGTTGCCTTTGTCAGTTGGGTAAAGCAACCATTCTCAGAGGCGTACTGCCCAATCTCGAAGTGTGTAACGACAGTTGTTAGCTGCATCCAGACAAGAACCCACATCACCACTTCTCCATATATCTGCCAAGGAAAAACAACAACGCACCGATACCACCAAGACTAGCCAACCCACTAAGAGACCAAGCGATAGCCTGCATCATCTCTTCACGCTCTTTTTCTTTTTGCTTCTGCGCTGCACGTCGAGCCTTACGCGCTTCGGCCTGATATTGTTGCCAACGGTCCCAAGTGCCGGGTGGCCCATATAGTCGGCACCAGCTCTCCAGCTCACGTCGCTTTTCTTTTAAATCTTCGAGTGCTTGGAACTCTTCCCAATCACCCTCGGCACCGCCTGTTATGGCTGTTATCGGGTTGTTTTTCTTGCGCTTAACCGCCTCTTTAAGCTCATCTTCTGCGGTGAGAAATTTACCAACCTGACCGATAAGTCCATTGATCTCAGAACCATTGGCCAAACAAGTCTTTATGACCGAGTATGCAGCGTTTGCTGCTGCAATGGTGGCGAGAACTGACATGGCTCACCGCTCCATCAATCGGTCTATCTTTTCCTCAATACGGTCAAACTTGGCAACAATTTGGCCCATCACGGCAGAGCTATCAACCTTTGTGACGTATTCTTTGGCCATCTCTTCACGGGTGCGGTTTAACAAAATACGCACCCGGTCAAGCTCTTCCTTTTGGGATTTGATCCACCACACAACAAAGGCAATTACCGCTGTCAGGCCAGTGTTCCATAGTGAATCCATTTCCATTAGTAAGTACCTTCCCAGACGCGGAATTTGGCAAACTCGCCAGAAATCATCTTGCGTTTGACAACCTCTTTAGCAGCCTCTGTATCAGACCACGCCACGCCAGCTTCTTTCAGCCATGCACCAAGAACAGCGGGGTCCAGAAAGCCAGCAAGGCGATTTTCACCAGACATGCCTATGCCAGCGTCTCTAGCCATCTTCGCATCTTTTAGCGCTTGGCTTACGTCGTGGCGCTGCTTAATGACCATGTGGTCATGCTCAAAGCTAATATTTTCTGAAATTTTTGCCATGTCTTATTTGCTCTTTGCACGCTTAGTGGGCGCTGGCGCTGGAGCTGGCTTAACGTCTCCGAGTACCTTTAGCGCATCTGGACGAACGCGCATCAAGGTCTGGACCTCTGGATTAGGAAGCTCTGCGGTGTCACCTTGCACCAACTTGCCGATGGACGTGTGAACTTTGAAACCTACAACTAAAACTTTTTTCATGTCATTTTCCTCAATGAAGTTAGAGGGGCGACAAGCCGCCCCTCTATTTAATGTATTACGAAGTTGTGTTGTCGTAAATCGCGCCGTTGGCTTTTTCGTTCTTTGAGCAAAGAGCCAATTCGGTTGTGACCTGACGAGTAGTGTTGTCGCCATTTTTCGCAAGTGCAACATTCTTGGTTCCACGCAATACTGCGCATTCCCACATGTTGTCCTGCAAAATAAACACGTCGCGTGAACGGTTCTCGCGGCTTGGCATAAACTCAACTGTACCCCACGGAGTGACATACACCGCAAGAGATTTCACAACAGTCTCATCGCCAGCCTGTACGGAAGAACGCTGATTGTTGTTACCAGTGAAGCCCAGAGCTACATTCATTTGGAATGCAGACAAGTACACTGTATCTGGCTTGCCGCCTTCTTCCCAAATTGACTGCATAACGTCGTCAAACTTGGCCTGCGAGAATGCAGTTGGAGAAGTGTCGTCAGTACGAGCGTCTGTACCGTCGCCAGTTGGGTTTGCGCCTGAAGCACCAGACTGGAAGTTTACGTTAGTAATCAACCATGATGGTACACCACCAGTTTTACGAGCAACTGAGTTGCTTCCAACTACGTTGCCTTGGTTTGCGAAAAGAGCTTTTTCGATGTCTAATTTTTGCGTTTTAGCGATGAGCAATGTTTGGTAGGCCAATTCCTTGGCACGACCCGCATTATCTACTGCTTCATCCGTATCGGAAACGACCACAGCATTTTTGAAAATCTGTGTGCGTGCGCCGAGACGTACAGTTGGAGTAACTGCATCGGCAGATGTTGCATCGCCTTCAACGTGAGCATTTACGGTAGAAGCACGCAATGCCTGAGTTTGCCACTCAACCAGCGTGTTCTTCGCTTTGGTTTTGCTCGACTTAGAGTAGAACGGAGTGTCACTTGGGTCCACGTTGTAGATCATGTCACTTAGGTCTTCTCTGATGCCAACGGCGTCGTATGTGTCAAATAAATTTGTAGGTTGCGTCATTTGTTTAGTCCTTTCAAAGACTTAGGAGTTAAGCATCAAGCTCAATGCGTCATTGATTGAGCCTGATTTCTGCAAGCGCTGTTGCGCTTTTTTGCGAGTGTTGGCTTTGCTGTCCACAGTTTTCTTTGCCCCAGCTTTCACAACAGGACGGGCTTTCTGACCCTTCTGCTGCGTTTCCTTGCGCTTAGATACCAATGCCCGATACTTACGAGCGTCGTTCAATGCCCGCACATAGCGTGCGTCTGATACGTTGGCCATTTCCTCGGCTGTAAAGCCGTAATCCATGCCCACTTGCATCAAATCACCCTTCAATTTCTCGCCTCGTTCTGGGTCTGAAATCTCAGGTATATGCTGCTTCAAAACCTCGGCCTGCTCTTGCAGATACGACTGATGCGCCTGCTGTTGCTGCTCTGATTGCTGTTGCTGCAATTGTTGAACTTGGTACATTTGCTGGTCGTGACCTGCCTTGGCCTCGTCATATTTGAGCTTTTCTTCCATGTACCCAATTGGGTCATTGTCAAATAGCTCGCGGGACGGTGGGACGGGGGCAGTAACGCCATTTTGCGCTTGCTGGTACAACTGCAAGACTTGCTGTTGCCGTTGTTGCAGCTCGGCGGCCTGCTGTTGGATTTGCTTTCGCGCCTCCGCAGCCTCTTGAAACCGCTTGCTGATTGCCGCTTGACCCGCAGCAGACTGTTTTAGCTGCTCAAGTGTCCAGTGTTCATCTTTGCCGTCAACTTTAACGGGGATGAGGTTGGGTTGAGCGTCTTCAACTTCTACTGAGTCTTCGTCGTCAATTTGGTCGTCATCGTAATCGTCGGACGCCTCAACGTCATCTGAATACTCTTCTGATGCTTCAATCTCTTCACTTGGACCGTCGTCTTCAGGCTCAGTGATTAAGTCAACAGCGTCACTCAAATTATCCGATGCTTCAGGAGCTTCGGAGGTCGATAGCAGGCTTTCAGCCGCTTGTTCTAGGGTAGTCGCTTCCACGGTGCTACTTCCTTTGCTTGCGATCTAAAAATGTCTCTGCCGTCGTAGCGGCGTCGAGTTTCATTTCGATCTGGTTTAGCGCACAGATTATCCCGTGCGCCGCTTCGCGTGCCTCTACGTCAGAGGCAGCGCTGTCTGTGAAAACCGTTATCTGGTCATCACGAACTTCTTGCATAAATGACAGAAACGAGGTGTCGGTTTTTAGCCGCCTCGCTTCGTCTGCTTTCATGCGTATTTCTGTTGTCATTGCTGCGGTGTACCTTGTGCCATTCCACCAATCATACGAACTTTGTCCTGCTCGGCTTGAATTTTAGCCACATCAACGGAAGTGCCATACTGTCCGTAAATCTTAGCCGCATCAACAAGCAGGTCTTGCGCCATCTTATCACGTTGTAGGTCGTCATTTGAAGCCGCTTTTTGTGCGTCTAATTGCAATTTAGCCATGTCAGACTGCATCTTGGCCTGCGCCTTAATTTGCTCAGCCTGCAAGAACGCTGCGTTTGGATCGGCTGGCTGGCCTTGCGCCTCTTGAGCTTGCTGTTGCATTTGCAGCATTTGCATCTCAATCTCTGGCGTAATCGGCGCAAAATAGCGGTCAGCGTTGCGTATGCCAGAAACGGCCAACTGATCGGCCAACGTGTTGCGAATGTTGGTCATGCTAACCAAGCCATTCTGCGGGCCGTATGTCTGGTAAACCATAGTCTGCATTTGCAGCGCTTGGTTTAGAGCTATCATCTTTTCCTCTTCACGGCCAGTGCCGAGACCGACGTTGATACTCACGTCATATGAGGAATCCCAAACCCGTGGGTCAACTGGCACAAATGAACCGTTCATCCGCACCATTTGCTCTTCGTCTACGTTCTTGCTGTAGAGGCGAAGCATGATGCCGAACAAGTCACGCATACCATCGGCCAGATTGCGAACCATAACTTCGACTTGGCCCGCAGCAGCCTGTACGGTGGCCGTCACAGCCGCCTTAGTTGTTGACTGCATAGCATCTGGGTCAAGGCCCATAGAGGCTCTGGATACGCCTGTTTTAGTCTCTACAAGGCTGTCTAAATAAGTCAGCGCGCTAAGTGTTTGGCCAGCGACAAAGGGAACCGTCAAATCTTGCACAGCGCCCGGCTGGCGCATACGCACGATTGCCCCGATTTCGTTATTTAACACATCGTCAATGTTACATTGTGATTCGACGATGGCCAGCCTTGGGTTGTTCGTCATCGCCACGTTGTCCAATATGCCACGCAAAACAGATGTGGCTGCGTCTTGGTCATCCATGACAATTTCGGCAAGCGATTGGCCATAGAACGTGTGAGGCTCTGGGTCGATCTCAAATTTTGCAAATGGAATTTCATCGCATGGCTCATGGTCAAGCATTTCGTATGACGTGCCACCGCATGTAATCTTGTGCAAAACAGGAATGCCAGTGCCGTCTACGTCAATTCGCATATAGGCTTCCGTCACAGCGACATTGCGCATAGATGGGTCTTGCTCATCTTCGTCGGTTGTATCTGTTCCGTAACCTTGGCGCTCAAACACCTCGGCCTGCGTAATGTCAGAGCCATCCTCAAAGCTGTCCAAGTTTAAAACAACTTCGGGGTCGTAACCCATAGCAATCAAATCGCCAGCGCGCATGTCCGTGCGGTGAGCCACAACGTAGGCGTCGGCAAGGCTTCTAGCGTCACGGTCAATAAAGAACTCTTCGGGTGGCACGCTTTCAATGCAAAGCTCACCCTTGTCCTTTTGACGGCTAATCTTTGTGCTGTGGACAGGCATTTCAATTTCCATGCCCATTTCGTCAATCTCAACAGACATTTCCATGCTGTGTTCCAACACGGTCACGTCATCGTCTTCAACGAGATATGTGTACTCATCATCTGACAGGTCTGTGAATGTGTAAATCTCAGCCTCTGGGTAGGTCATCCAATAGGCTTTCACGATGCCTTGCTTTTTAACCAGTGCGTCTTGGAATGCGTCATTCATCACGCGGTACCCGTTTAAGCGGGTAAACTCATGGTGCATAAACTCAGTGGCTTGCTCTGCCATTGCCACGTCTTCTGGCCCGTTTGGCGTGTACTCAACAGGCTTGGCTGTGCTGAGAAAAATGCGCATCAAGCTTGGCTTTACCGCACGTACAGTATCCCGTACCTTTGTGGCCACAACTTTGCTGCGTCCTTCCTCGTGGCCAAGGTCAACCTCGCCATCGTAGTAGCGCTGCGCCCGAATGCGGCCCCGGCTAATTTCGCCTTCAATGAAGTCCACAGCGTCGGAAATTGCGTCCTGCACGATGCTCTCAATTTCACGGTCAGACTTCGGCTTTAACTTTGTGTCAGCCACTGCCTCGTCGTCGATCATCTCGACTTCGCCGCCAGAAACCTCAAGCATTTCTTCGATCATATCTTCGGGTTCCATGTGGTATCCTTCTATTCACTTCGACCTGAGAGTAGCCCGCCAGTAGCACCGAGAACCCCAGAATACATTTCAGGACGGTTAATCGCCCGCTGCCTTGATGCCACGTCTGTTGTCTCTCGCGCCATCAATCGTTGCAAGATTTCACGCTGCGCTTCGGGGTCCGCATTAAATATCATTTCTGACAATTTGGACGCGCTCTTTTCGTTCATACCACTCAGCCTTGATGCAGCCTGAGAGCCCGCCATTGATGCGGCACCAAGGACATCTCCAGTGGCCGCTCTGGCACCGATTCCGTAGATTGCCGATGGGTCAATACTTGCGTCACTGCTTTGAAGCAGCCTTTCTGCTGTGTCTGATCCACCGAAAACTTTTCTTTGCGTGCGCATCTTGTCAGACTGTACCTTCATCAACCTCTCAAAACGCTCAAATTGCTCAGAGTTGTCAAAGGCAAGCCTCAGAGCTGCTCGACGGCGAGGCGTGCCAAAAACTGTTTTTACAAAATCAGTTGCGTCGCCAGTTTTTGAGGCTAGTTCTTCAACTTGGCTTACAAGCCCAACCCTTAACGCCTCTTTTTCCGCAGAAGACATTTGACTTACATTCTTGACCAACTGCTTTTCTGAAGTCTTGTTGAAATCAAAGCCAGCATCGTAAGCGCGCTTTAAGCTGGCGTTATCTGCAAATTGTTTGTTCGCAGACTTGTAAATGTCATTTTGAGACGCAATTTCACCATCCCAAGATTTCTTTAGCTTTGTTAAAACCCTGCCTCTAGGCGTGGCTTTGCGTGTCAGATTATCTGTCTCAGCATCAATCAGGACATCAAGCCCCTTTTTAATGTTATGAGCCACCTCTGTCGGCATAAGAACCTTCTCACCTTTAGACGCTGCCTGACCTAAAAATTGTCCAAGATTTGATGGCATTCCCGATACGTCAATGTCCGGGTCAATGTCTGCCAGCTCAACGGCCTTGTTGTAAGCGTCCTGAATCACTTTGCTGCGAGCCATGCCCTGAAACGGAGTGGCGTCCAAATCAACGCTGTAAGCCCTTTTGTACGCTGGTCCTGCTTGCTTCTGAACCTTATCAGCCAAGTCATCAAGATACTGAACGCCAGTTGCGCCCTCCGTACCTGACATTTTAGCTGCTTGCTCTGAGATTTGCTCGGCCTGACCAGCTTGCCTCTCCGAAAACTGCTCTAAAACTCCTTGGCGGGATTTATTTGGAACTGCCTGCGCACTCCAAGCTGCTCCCCGCGTACCTTCGCCCAAATCGGCAAGTGTTATGTCGGATACCCCAAGGTCGCGAGCTTCCTGAAGAACCTGACCAGCGCGCTCTGGTGTCATACCTTCACGATCAATAGCTTCAAGCATCTTGCGCTCTGCAAATGTTGTGGCTCGCTTTTCGCCACCAACGCCAACTGAATCTAATACATTCCTAGCAACGCGGCCAACCTGCTGCGTAGCAATGGGAGCAACAGCACCAAGGGTCCCGCCGATAGTCCCGCCCAATGCTGCGCTCTTAGCCCTCTCTGCAAGACCACCTTCGCCAGCACCAAATCCAGCAACAGCACCCTCCGCTGCACCAATTTTAGCTGCGCGCAAAGCTGTAGGAGCGAGTCGAGCTGCGGTTGATGCGCCTACAGCGGCTGATCCTGCGCCTGCTGTCAAAGCACCCGCCGCTAAAGTTGGCAGGATAGCGCCACCCATCTCATATGCCATTGACTCAAGTGGGTTTTCAGTCCTGTAGCTGTCAAGTTTGTCGCGGACAATCTTTAATCTTTCGTTGTAATCTTTTCCCTCAAAACCAAAAGCCGAACCTAAAGCTGATATAGGGTTGCGAATGGCCGCTTCAAGCTCATCAGCAAAACCCAAGGTGACGCCCTGCGCCAAAGAGCGTACCCGCTGCTTTTCAGCAGGCGGCGCGCTTTCCACCTCGTCACTAGATAAAGCGCCCGATGATGATTGACGCCTTACATTTTCAACAAAATTGTTTTGCTCTGATGGGTTAAGGTTTGCAAAACTGTCATCAACCTCAACGCGGCCGAGTCCGTCAATTTCAATTATCATTTACTATTCTCCAACCCATGTTCGGTGACACTGGCGCTTCGGGGATTTCAGCTCCCGACACACCGAACCTGCCTCTGCGCCGCTCAATGGCCGCCACCTTATTGGCGCGGGCGCGCTCGTTAATGACAAGCAGCTCCTGCACGGCTGCATATGCTGTCGCTTCAGTTTTTGCATCGCCAAGCTCTTTCGCTGCGCGTTGCGCGTCCCCTTCAGTTTGGACCCCCTTATTTAAACGCAGACTTTCGTTTACCAGTCTCGTCTTGAAGCGATCAAACTCTTGGCGAGCCTTTGCTGTAGCTATGTTTTCTGACCCCAAGCCGACAGCGCCGAACGCCCCTCTGATAAATCCACCTAAGCCTATGTCTAGCGGACCCGTAAACTCACCTGACTCTGGTTTGTATCCAAAATCCTTTATAATCCCGCCAATGTCTTGGATCAAATTGTCATACGATTCAATCGCCACAAAGTCAGATTCTTCGCTCTTTCGCGCGTCCGTTGGCAAAGGCGCTTTTCTCTTTTCAGCAGCTTCAATTCGCTGCTCCGCCGCAATGACATCCTCATTTAATGTTATTTTCGGAGCTGCATTTGGGCCATCTGGATAAGTAATGCTATATTTTCCGCCGCCACCGACCTCGCTTTTGCGCCCTCTCATTTGAGATGCAAGTTGCTGCCCCATCGCAGTGGGCGATAGCTGCGTCAGTATTGCCATCGCCTCTTGGTTGTTTCCAGAACGCAATGCCGCCGCTGCCTGCATGGCAAGATTGCGCGATTCCTCGTCTCTTGACACTGCGATTGCGTCTTTAGGTGTCATATAGCCATCTCGGACCAAATCTCCGGCTCCGGGCATGTATTTATTTAGATATTCTGCTGTCTTGTTACGCGCTTTATTCTCAGTACGCTGCTTTGCCACATTATCAGCAATCTCTTCCATGCCCATGATGCCCATGCGGCCAAAGCCCTGCGCCAGTGTTGCCGCCGTGTCTTTGAAGCTGTCACGGTTGTAGAAGCGCTGGCCAGTTTCACCCTCCGCGCCCTCCTGCATCTTCTGAATGCCGATATTTTCAAGTAGGCCGCGTGGCTTTTGCTGTTGCATCATCGGTTTAGTCTCCGTTTCGGATGTCTGTGTCGGCGCGAGTATGCCCTTGGGCGACTTGCCCAGCGCACGCGTAGTGTCGTCGGCAATAGCCTGATTGGGGTTTGGTTTTTTGCCCGCATCGGCAAAGCCAAAAACATGATCGCCAATCTGCTTCCAGTCACCGCCAGCCTTATCACGCCCCCAGTTTGGACTGGAAATTGACGGGTTGTAGTAGTGAGTCGCGCCACCAGTTTCGTCTTTGTAGCCGCCAGCAATAAGCGCGTCTGCCGCTTTATATGCGTCGTCGCTCGCCCGCATGTTGGCCATATCCTGACCTTGCGCCCCACCAGCGTAACCCGTTGCGCTATTCCATGCCGAAAATTGACCCGGCTTGAGGATAACACCACGAAGGCCATTGCCATAGCCAGCAGCGTTGGCGCGATTCATAATGACCGAGCCAGCGGCCATCATGCCGCCGAAGCCTTGATTGCCAGCTTCGGCTTGCAGGGTTCTAGCTAGAAGTTCCCGGTCATTGATATTCATTAAGCCATCTCACCCATTAGCTCACGATAGTTTACGCGAAGGTAGCCGTCATTGCCACGCTTAACCAAATGCGGATGCGTTGCCTGAACTTCGTCAGCCATAACGCCATACGTCGGTTGCTTTGGATCAGCAATCCGCTTGCCTTCGTCATTCCACTTCCAATTATAGAAGTTGAAACCGCCAACATTGCCAGCGGGTGTGACATCAGTTTTCAAACGAGCATCAGAAGCATACGCCGACGCACCCAAGCTAAGATAGTCAAATAAGCCCGGCGACTTGCTTTGCGTAGTCGTAGACTGGTTTGGCGTAGCGCCAAGTGCCGCCAGCGGCGCTGAGAGCGAAGCCATTGGTGCGCCTGTATAGCCTGCATATTGGCCGCGTGCTGCGTCAATAAGAGACTGCTGCAAGCCTTGCTGCATAAGACCCTGCTGCATTTGGTTTTGCTGGATTGTTTGGCCAGTGTTAAACGCCTGCTGTCCAAGACCGCCCATTTGGTTTGCTGCGTTCATACGAAGCTGTGCGCCTTGCAAGCCTGCGCCTTGGTTAAGCTGCTGAGCCGTCATGCCTTGTGTAGCGCCAAACTGACGCTGCTGGTTAAGCGCTGCTTGGTTGGCCAAGTTTACTTGCTGACCGAGTTGAGCATTTGTTGTGCCTGCTTGCAAGTTTGCACCTTGGTTAGCCAAGCCCGCTTGCATGTTGTATCCAATGTCTTGACCAGCAAGCTGCTGAGCATTCTGGAAACCAGTTTGACGAAGCCCAGAAACCATTTGAGCCGCTTGATCTGCGTATGCTTTACGGGTTTCAGCTTCAGCAATTCCTTGGCGTGACCCGCCAAAGGCATTTGCTGCCGTTGCCTGCGCACCCATCTGGTTTAGCGATTTCTCCTGCGCACCACTAAGGTCACGCAGAGACTGCTGAACAACTTGAGTTTCGTATGGGTTGGTGTAGGCACCAAGGTCTGTGCCTGCAATTTGACCTGCCTGCACTTGATCTGCTGTTAGGTTTGCTTGCTTGCCAGATTGTGCAGCGTTGTAATCCGTAGCTTTCACCTGCATGGGCTGGTATCCCATTGCGGCTTGCGTGCCTTGCATCGCTTGCTGAAGACCGCCCGCCGCTGCTTGGTTGACGTTAAAGTTACCCTGCGGCGCTAAAGGTGCATATTGCCCCTGCCTCGGCGGTTCATAGATCATTGAGGCGTCAACGCCACTCGGTGCCGCCCCGCCCTTACCGCCACTCGGTGCCGCCCCGCCCTTACCGCCGCTCGGCGCTGCGCTTGGAATATATTGAGGTCCGGGGTTTGAGTTTACGCCGCCCGCTATCGCACCTAAACCTGCGCCGCCTAATGCTGAACCACCCATTTTATGCGTCCTTCTTAACTAGACCAACTGCAAAAAACTGCGCAGTTCGTAGTGTAAATGTAATCGCGCCCGCAACGGTGCGCTTTTTGCCGTTCGCAAAATCAATATAGCGACGGAACTCGCCGTAATGCTCACGCGCCTTGCCTTGCTTAATTTTCTTATTACCGCAATGACGATAACCACGGCGGATAGCCTCGCCCCACCATTTGCCGTGCAGTACATTCATGCACCACACAACAGCTTCGCGCTTGGTTGTCGGAGAAAACGCACCTGAGTTGACGGCGTGTGTTGCGACTACGCATCCATCGCCAGAGCTGCCAGAGTAACCACTGTCGCTTGAGCTGTCTTTTTTGCCTGCACCAATGTTTAAGGCCCGCGAAACAGCATTGCCGGGAAGATCAACGTCAGTTGTTAAAGAGTTGCCGAGGTCGGAGACAGCACCGCCGCCTGAGTATGTGTCGCCGCTTGTACCTTTTCCACCACCGTCAAACATATCCGCGAAGCCAGTGTAATTGCTGGGCTGACCGGGAACGATAGTACCTCGGCCTCCAGTAACTGAGGGGGCAAGGTTAAATCCAAGATCAACTGACGTACCATCCCCATTTTGCATTATTGCCGGACCGCCAGTCCCCATAGGGCTTGAATCAGAATACTGACGCTGCTCAGTAAAGTTTCCGGGTGTATTATCAACAAAACCATCTGGCCTTACGGTTGTCGGCGCTACAACTGTGTAAGGGGCTTCGTTGCCTTGGAAGTCAGTTGATGTATAGACTGGAGCTGACGCACCACCTCCGCCGTTGCTCCCGCCGCCGCCATTGCCACCAGTATCAGCAGGAGGCTGCGTATAATCAACAGTTGGCCCTACTCTGCTTCCAGCTTCACCCGTGTATGGGTCAATGAAAAGGCTATCAATAAACTCTTTTTGGCCCGGACGCTGCCTGCCAAGCTCTGCAAGAGATTGCTCGTACATTGGGGCAGAAGAATAACCCTGAACCCCGCCCGCATATGTCGTCGGCGCTGGCATACCGCCCATAATGTCTTGCTGGCTAGTTGGAGATGACATACCAAACGCATCAGCAGTGTTCGCTGTGTTCTGAAATGCAGCCTGCTGCATCGGAGAAAATGCTGCGACATCTGGGCCGTAGTACGGCGTGTAGCCTATTTTAGAAATATCGTCTGCTCGTGACAAGTTGCGTCGCGCTGCATCCTCAATGTATTGAGGGACTGTGACTGAGCTTGTGCTTGAGCCGCCTTTTCCGCCTGACATTACTTGAACTCCTTAATGTATGAGGCGTGTTGGGCTTCCCAACCGTGTGCCTTTAATGGTTTCTTCCAGCCAAAACGGCCAGACATTGTTAGAGCGCTGCAACCTTGTGCTTTAGCCCAGTCTATCACGTCTTCGTGCATATCCATAATTTGATCCAGCTCACCGCCACCCAGAAATACGTTTAACACCGATTTCTTCGGGTATATCACGATTTCAGTGACGATGCACCCCCTTGGTGTTGGCCAAAGTTGTAACACACCCTTCTGCAATCCCTCAACAATATCGTCAAAGTCATGCGTGCCGCCGCTGTAGCTTAAAGCTGCATTGATCCAAGGCTTGCATCGCTCTAGCTCGTCGCTCATGCGTTCACCCTTGAGATAGCAAGCGTAGCCGCTGGCGTAGCTGGCGCAAATGCGTTAGCCGCGTTGTGCTGCAAGCTGCCCTGCGTCCTGTCCGTGGCCCAATACGCCTCAAGGTAATCGCCAGCATTCACATTAAAGATTTGAGTGCGAGATATAATCATTGTCGCGTTGTTCTGGTGCAGGGTGTTTCGCATTGCACTATCAACAATATCCACTCCGTTCAATTTTGGCCAGAACCAGAAATTGACCGTGGAGCCAGATGACGAATGCGTTTGAGCCGTAAAGCTCAGTGTGTACGCGCCACCTTCAGTGAAAACAATGCGGGACGCTGGAGTGCCAAGCGTTACGCCAACGCTGCCAGCCATAATTGTAAACGTCAGCGGGTAGGCGGTATTGGCCGAGGCTGCGGTTACATCCGATGTAATCTCAAGGTGAGCCACGCCGTTGGCCAGCACGACCTGACGCCATACGCCATTTTTGGAGACCACTGGGTAGCCGTTAATCCGATCCCACAGCAATACGCCATCTTCCGCCGCAGAAGCTGTCGCATCTTTAGCATCAAGTTGGTTCAAAGCCTTTCCAAGATAACGGCGTAGGTTTTCTGCCCACGACGCTAAATCAAAAGTAATCGGTGGGACAACTCTCATCGACGCCCGCCCTGCCGAGCATCTAGCCGCATAATGCCAACGCGCCAATCATCAGCGACAACACCCTCAACGCGCATACGAATTTGACGGCCTTGGAAGCGAACTGATGTCGGATTACTCATGTCAAATGGACCGTATTCGCTTTCACTTCCGTTGGGGTAAAAGCGTGTTTTAAACGTAGCCGACACATCACCTTGCGTTTTCTCGTCGGGAATCAGCTCAACCACATTCATAATGTTGTCACCAGCGCCGATTGAGATAGGTCCAGTTTCAGCATAGGGAGTGCTGGCACCGTAGCTGTAGCCGATTTCATGCTCATACAGTGTGCCATCGCTGGCAATAAACATTGGATAGCGGAACACGCCACGATCAACTCCAGCAGTGCGATCCATCTCGCCTGTGATCCAGATGTTTTCCACGAAGTCATAGGCAACGTAGCGGTTACACTCAATGCTGTCTGCACTTGGGTAGAACCACCAGATTTCGTTCCACGCGCTGTTTACTACGCAAGACACTTTAGAGCGTTGGTCTTTGTTAATGTCGCTGAATACATAATCAGCAACTTCGCACGGAATGCTCTGAACATTACCGCCAGAATAAATGAAGAAGCCGCGCGTTCCCATCCAGATGACACCGTTATCAACAGACGCCGCCGCACGAGCCGCTATAAGCCCACATGAGGTTCCAACGCGCTCCACACCCTTCACAAACGGCGGTCCTTGATACGTCAAACTGTGGGCATCCTCCGTCGTTAGGATAAGCGACTGACCGCGTGTGCGCAGCCCAGCCAAGATAACGCCGTTGGTTTGCAGGTTTATGTCGCCAGCTTCGTTTGTAGCTGCGGGCGTCCAAGTTGTGTTGTCTTCGCGATCTGACCACTGCACTTTGCGTGGGTCGCCGCCAGCGCCGAAGCACACGACGAAACGCTCTTCCGTAACCATCATGCCAGTACAGCTTGTTGGAGCGTTTGCAATTAAAGCAGCATCAGTCGCCACGTCACCCTGCCACTCGTACAGCTTGCCGTCATCGCTAGACATGGCCAGCAAATACTCGCCCCAGTTTTCTAGTGACCATGTTGTCGCTGGCAGGATTGTTTCGGTATCAGCGCGTGGCAGACCGTATTCTTCGCTGCCGTAATACCCGCCGCCGTAAGCCGTGTTGATGTTTGCGTCAATACGGCCAGCGGTTAAGCCAGCGGGCGTTATGTCGGTAGAATTGCCAATCGCGTTAATGACGTACAGGTTGTTGTACGTTCCCGCAGAAATCTGGCGCGTTCCGTCGTTCTCCTCCCATGTAACTATTGAGCGGACAACACCGTTAAGATCAACAGACGCACGTTGACGCCAGCCGCCGACAGGACGCAAAGCATCCTCATGCCAGCGGACAAGGTTAATGTCCCGCCAGCGGCCCTGAGACATAAGATCAGTACCGTTGCGATACTGACCTGCTGGGATTTTAAGCGGAATTAGCGGCATGGTTTCGCCTTATGTTTTTACTACTAAACTTGTAGCAGATATTGCGGTCCCTGCAAAGACACTTGGGTCGGCAGCGGTCTCTCCTATCGTCCCGTCTGTCTGAACGTAATAACTCTGCCCTGCCGTGAGGCCAGACTGGTTTGTGCTGAGTGAGCCGATGATGTCTACCGTGGCGCTGCTACCGTCTGCGTATGTGCCGCCAGTAGAGATGCCGATGTAGTTCTCGGAGGTGAGGTTTGTGGATGTGTAGGCGGTCTGCCTAACAATTGCAGTACCTTTATTTGTGCTTGCAACTGGAGCATATGAAACAACAGAAACCTTTTCATTCATGTCGTAAGCCATTGATGTATAATTACTAGCACCAGTGCTATCCAAAATAGTATCAGAGCCAAAACTTACAGTAGTTCCACTAATCTCTCCCTCTTGCAGAGTTAAATAGCTTGAGTTTCCAGCGTCTGAATAGACAATAACCACTTTGTTTGCGGCAGAGTTATAAACAATTCTTAAATAATCTGATTGATTGGCATTAAAAACAGTTTTTGACCCAAACGAAATAGATGTTCCAGAAACAGTTCCGACTATGGCTGAACCTTGATAACCACCACTGTAACTGTTGTACGCTATAACTACTTTATTGCTGACACTATCATAAGCAGGTATGTTGTAAATATTAGTGGCGCTGCTATCGTATACGACCGCACTGCCAAACGAAATAGATGTTCCACTTACTGTTCCTACTACAGCTGTGCCTTTTTGAGAGTTACCATTGTCATTATAGGCAACCACTACCTTATTATTTAAGCTATCAAAAGTAATGCCGACATGATCTGATCTTGCACTCTCGAACACAACAGGTGAGCCAAAGCTAATAGATGTTCCAGAGACAGTGCCAACTACTGCCGTACCATAATTTGAGTTACCAGCATCTCTGTATGCAATTACAACTTTGTTGTTAGAACTGTCAAATGTAGCCGCTGTATAAATTGTGCCTCCCGCTTCAAAAACCACTGGCGTTCCGAAGCTAATAGATGTTCCAGAAACATTCCCAACTACTGCCGTCCCCTTCCCAGCGGTGGCATTGTCATAGTAAGCAATAACAACCTTGTTTTCGTTGCTATCAAATGTTGCCGTTACATAATAAATAGACGCTGAGTTAAAAACTACTGGGGAACCGAAACTAATAGATGTCCCTGAGACAGTGCCGACTACTGCTGTGCCGTGTCCAGAATTACCCCCATCACTATAAGCAAATACAACTTTATTACTACTGCTATCATAGGCAGCAGCCTGCCAAGTTGTTTGACCTGTTTCGTAAACAGTTTCAGACCCAATAGCCGAGCTTACAGAGGTTGAAGAAACAACACTCACAGTACCGTCAGCATTCACAACAACAGGCTTACCATTCGGCAGAGTACCAGAAGCCTTGGCCCTATGCGTACCCTCTTTTAACTCTGGGATAATTCTCATGGTCTAGCCTTTCACGATCATCTTGGTTGCCGATATGGCTGTGCCAGCAAAGACACTTGGGTCTGCTGGCGTGGTGCCGAGTGTTCCGTCTGTCTGGACGTAGTAGCTCTGACCCGCAGTCAAACCTGATTGCCTGTCGTTTATCGCACCTTGCACATCAATGGTGGCCCCAGCAGTGTCAGGGTAGCCGTTGCTGGATAGGCCGATGTAGTTCTCTGAGGTGAGGTTGGGTATCGAACCCGGCGGCTGCACCACAATAGATGTGCCGTAACTAGAGTTTCCAGCGTCTTGATATGCTATGACAACTTTATTAGAGTTACTATCAAAGGAAGATGTAATGTAATTAGTTGCATCTCCCTCAAATACCGTTGGACTCGTAAAACTTACACTTGTTCCGCTAACCGTGCCTGTTACAAAAGTGCCTTTATTGGAGTTGCTTTCATCTCTGTAGGAAACAACAACTGTTCCAGTATTGCTATCAAAAGTATTAGAAATTGAGGTAATGGTAGCAGACGCATAAGACACAGCAGTTCCGAAGCTGATACTGGTTCCAGACACGGTGCCGACGATAGCTTTACCATACCATCCTCCAGAGTAGATACGCCAAGCTACAACAATTTTGTTGTTAATGCTGTCAAATGCGGTTGAAGTCCATTCAGCATAAATATCTGTATCAAAAGTAGTTATTGATCCAAATGATATGGATGTACCAGACACAGTGCCAACGATAGATTTCCCGTAGTTTCCAACCTGAGCAGATATAA
>Ga0209092_10000589_pt1 | contig 36026 bp, 25 predicted proteins | sample FraStrMetagenome_FD_187446 | JGI IMG/M metagenome (GOLD analysis project Ga0209092, IMG submission 187446) | Marine eukaryotic phytoplankton communities from Arctic Ocean - Fram Strait ARC3M Metagenome (SPAdes) (version 2) | ecosystem: Environmental > Aquatic > Marine > Oceanic | place: Fram...
TTATACTAACCTTGTTCTAATTTTTTGGCCTCTTGGCAAAATAAGCAAAAAAGAAACAATAAAGTCTCTTTTCCTCTGAAGCATTCCATTAAGAAGGCTTCAACCACAATTTACTACCTAACATACTTTCATAACTAAATTTTTTGAATGACAATTTTACTCCTACATCACATAACTTGTTGATTGTTTGTTTGTTTCAACTCTCAACAATCCTTTTGCGTAAGTTTGCCAATATTAAAATGTGCAATTATCAATGAGATCGAACGCAAATCTGCAAGCCAGTCACAAGAAGGTAGCACAAAAGTCCCCCTCGTTGTTATGATTCAGTGGCTCATTCACTTAATCTAATAATAAATATATTTGTTGTTGTAACTATCGTTATTTCATATTATAAGCTAATAATTATTCATATCATAATCTTTCTCAATATCAAATATTAAATTTGATATTTCCTTTTTGTATGACAATAATATATAAATCGATATATTGTCACACTCGTGAGGGACAAATATGACTGGATGACTGCAAACCTTTGCTTAATAAGTCTCGAAGGTAGAATGGGTCATCAACCCCATGTGCCGTGGTACTTTAAGTCTCCCCAGAATGATGCGAAGCCGGCAGAATCTGAATATAAATAAGCAAGCAAGTGTACATTACCATTAAGAAAAACACGAGTATAGCATTTAAGCAAACAACCTTTGCGTTTTATGAAATCCTATTTATCATATCTCTATATTATGTATGACACTTCCGTGTAAAAGTTGTGCCTCCATACAAGGTAATATTAATTATGAAAGTATGAGCTAAATCAGAATATAGACCCTTGATCGAGCTCCGTCAGAAGGAACTTTCAGTATGAAATGCGAAGAGATTTTGATATTTGTCCATCGTTGCTAAATTCAATATTCACTCATTCTAGTTTTTTCCTGCAGTCCGACATTTTCTCTAAATATGTCTTCACATTCATCTGAGGTCCTCCAAATTTGCTGATATTTTTTCTGGCCGTTACCATCTCAAAGCCTGGGTCCACATCGATTTTTTTTCATGGCTTGTCTCTCTGACATGGCACATGTATAACCGTTATTGATATGACTCCAAATTGCGTTCTTCTCTATTATATGACAGTTGAATGATGACTCTATATAGTGGCCATGAACGAGGTTCCAAACATACAATAGAATTAAATTTGTTGAAGATAGCTTCAGACTCCATGCAAGCAACATTCAAATAATAAGTACTGCTATCAGCAGTGAGAATATTGGATGAGTTTATGATTATATAACTTTAATTTGAAATACCGCATATTTTTTTGAAAATATCATAGAGCAGCAATTGTATAGTAACCATGACCCCTACATGAACGAACCTCGCTTTCATTCCAATAAAAAATCCTTGAATCCCGTGTTTCCTCATCAATTCCTTGGAAAAATCTCTAGTCGATTTGGATCCTTTATGAGCGTTTACTAAACTTAGAAGAGTATCTCCCGGCTGACTACTTATCGCTGATAATGCTCCAGCTACCATTGCTGCTAAGAATGTAATAAGGAACTTAATTTGGGAAGTTACCTGATGGATAGCTATATTGGCTGCAGCTAAATTTAATATTGTATCAAAAGTAACTTGTTTCGTCACAGTGTATGGGACCTGTTTTGAAACCATGGCATTCAAACCTTTGTAAACTCCACGAAAGCCTCCTTCTTCTTTTACCATATGAATTCCCCCATCGACAAAACCCAATTTGGCGAATTCTGGTTCAGCTACCATTCGTATACGGAGTGCTTCCATTGGACAAAGTAGTATAGACGCTACAAATCCAGATATAGAACCACAAAGTACAAAACTCAGTATTCGGGAATTAAGACTAGGAAGGGAAAATGCGAGAGATGCTGCGCTCAAAAAGTTGGTAATGGTTGGTTTTAAACCCTCATAGATTCCAAATTTGGCAGCTCCTTCACATAAGTATCCTATCGTAGTGGGTCCTAACCCCGCAAGCAGCACTTGAATACCATCGCTTTTGACAAGGGAAAGAGTTGCTTTTATAAGACCTTTTTTCTGAATAGAAGGATCGACTTGCTGGCGAGTCTAAAGAGAGAGGGAGAGGTTCATTCGAATGAATCAATGAAAATAAACATCAATGTTTCAATAAAGAAAATACATGAAACGTGTCAATTAGTATACACAGTAAAATGAACTTACCTTAACGACATCAATGGGTGTTGTAATAGTATGAGATAAAGAAGCACATATTCCACCAGCCAAATAATATCTGTAAGATCCAGGATTGGACCAAAAGATTAACTTTGTAGAGATGTACACTAGAGAGATAACCATTGCCGCAGCTGCACTATAATCTCTAGCAGTTATATTCCTATAATTTTTTCCATCTTGCCCTTGCATGGCTACGTAGCTTCGACTGGTGTTACCAGAAATTCTTTGTTTTAGTTGGTTCGCAATATTCAGATTATTCCCTGTATCAAATGATGGTCGACGAGGATGAATATTTTTATGATTGAGACTCATAATTGTATTCGTTCGAAGAAAAATATTCGAAGATTGACATCTACTATTGATATTGGAAGATTGCAAGGAAGTGCTAATTAATGGTGTATAATAACTGGATTCGAAAGCGATGCATCTCTGAAAACAAAAAGACTTTGCGAAAAGATAGATGAATAATAATGTGTGCCATCTCTTCATGAATGTGAAGGAAATCATGCTTATACTACCTGGTGCCGATGCTGAGGTTTATGATGTTGCTCCAAACAAGATTTCGTTTCCAATTTGAATCTTGACCAGAATTAGGTGTTTCACAATGAATACAAGTTGGAGCGTTGATGTGGATATTAATCTTAATGTTGAGTTGACTGCTGGATAGCGCAGAAACGATTCTTAATTAAGAATGAGGTGAAAGAACGCCGAGGTGAGCAGAGGAATCAAGAAGCTTTCTCTGAGCGATTTTTTTAATATGTAGCTTTGATAATATTTGATGGGCAAACTAAATAAAAAAGAAACGAATATTGATATAGTACTTGAAACACATTCAGTAGTTTCATGTGAATTTATATGGTATCTTTGCAGAAAAAAAGGTTGACAAAAGTACGTTGCTACGGATGAAGAACAAGGTCATCTGGAGAAAGAAGAAGGGATGGAGCGTGATAAAGTTCTCTACTAAGATCTGCTGTATATATGATGTATTGTAAACTCATACCTACTACGAATCTACTTTCCTCGAGAGTATCATATGATTTGTACTTCAAGTCGAGAAAATATGTTTGACATCAGATTATAAGTAAGTAGAATCTGTATTTAAATAGAAGAAAATATCTCGGGAACAAAGTCTGCATACTTACTATATGCATAGGCAACGGATTCAAAGGTTTGGACACAAAATGATCCTTTTTTTTTTAAATTTTATCATCATATAGTTAGTAATGATTGCTTTGGATTAAATGTGAAACAAATATTCCATGCGCATACATTTATTGTGAACGAAACAATGTATTCACTTTTATTCAACTTCAATTGCCTTCACAATATCTTTTGTTAGATATCTTTTTTAATTTTGCAATGATAACTCTTGTTCACTCGTCAATCGTGAAACGACCGCTTCCCATTTAACAATAGAATCAACATCAGCAAATGGATCATATCCTGATATATTCTCACAGTGAGAAAATATTCTTCAAATTCCAAATAAAAGAAGAAAGTGATGGACTATTTTTGTTTTGTTGTATGGTTAAGAGGTTACAAACAACAATCAAATATTCGCACTTTCTACGTTATTATGATGACTCAGCAAATTCATAGCTTAAACCACAAAAATACAATAGCACCAAAAAACCAATACAGTCAAGTATCCGAAAAATACTCTGTATTTTTAAGTTACATCATTACCTATCTTGAATCTATTGCTCTTGTTTATACATGCCATGATGAAACCACTTCTTTCACCCATGAAAACTTCGACATGTTTTCTTCATTTTTCAAGAAAGATTAGAGCGTCCACCAAAACATCCAAAACTATTATTGCATCATCCTCCAGTGCCTACCTAGCTTTCCAATATCATTCGTCACGCAAAGTTTCTTGTTGTGAAGGAAAATATGAAATCGACCCTTTGAATTCTGAAATACGGGATGATTTTGATTTATACATTGCAAAACCATTGAGAAGAGATTTGATTGACCTTTACAATGCCAATCAGAACGGAAAGAATGTGTGGCCCTGGATATGGACACAACACAATAGTAATGGTCCTCATCATGTCTTTGTTGGAAAGGTGACAATGGAACAAATTGGAAAAATCAAAAATCTTCGTCAAAATGTTCCCAACGTTAATATTTTGGTGATTACAGATGGAGAAAGTGTCAAGCAGTTAGAGGGAGGAGTGCATTGCTTAAATGAATTAGAATGTGGTTTAGTCATTGACACTAATGTGCAAATAACAGACCATGATAATCAAATGATCATGCTAGAGGATGAGCGCATTATTTGTTTCACTCAGTTGTATAAAAATTAAGCACCGCGAGATATCCTACGTTTGTAATGAAACTTTACAAACTTGGGCACAGAGTGTTATGTTTTAAGATACAAAACCGAATACTTTTTGAAGGTAGGAAAAGTGTTGATTATACTTAGACATCTAGTGCAATTGTATCATCTATTGAAGGTGTTCAGAGTTGTATTGTTGCGCTTATTTGCAAAAGCCTCCAATAACTTCCCTCGAAGTAAACTTTCGTAAAGATCGTTGCATTAGGGATTCAGATTCATTGTCAATCAATACAAAGAGGTTGGACAAATGTGTGGATGAATTTATCATATAAAGTATTCACTTTGAAATCCTATGCGTTACCTTTGAGCATAACTTTAATTTTGCAAACGCATCAGTATAGAATATTGTATTAATCTATATTTCATTACAGGGATTTTCATTTGGTTTTGTGACATTCTTATACAATCACAAATATGAATATCTTGAGAATCATCCATTAAATTGAACAATATGGCAAAGGAAGCAATAGGATATCTAATTAAAATGCAGTCCTGCAGAAATGATATAGTATGTATTTGAAACAAGCAATAACATGTTTTCAGTGAATAAAGGCAAACAAAATTAGTACAACACAAGAAGAATAAGATGGGTTTAAAAGCAGATAATTTCAAAAATTAGTACAACACAAGAAGAATAAGATGGGTTTAAAAGCAGATAATTTCAAAAATTAGTACATGATGTAACTTGTTTTTACAAAATAGTGTATGGACCATTCGATACAATTACTGAGTCCTCAAACTGTTGAATTTGTGAGATTTCTGACGTGATTACAAAAATTTGTGTCAGCAGATTGAAATTTCACGCATAGAAATGGAAGTAATAAAATCTGCAAGCATTTATTATACGATGCTTCCGACTTTTGAGATTGTCATAGTCCGATCAACGATAATTTCAATTTGCAAAATGGGACACGTGTTAGAAGTTCTTCATCTAGCAGGAGCTCAAAATGTTACTGTGGTCGGCATTTGTGCTTAACATAAATGGCCATTTTCAAGGAATCCTTTTTATGTTTATTTTGAATATAGGCTTTAAAGGCTCTTCATTATACACGTAGACTGCATGATCTCAAACATTATTTAAGCCTCCTATCGAACTTTACTTGAACATTAAGGCCTCTCTCTCTCTAGAGAGCTCTAAAGAGATAGAGAACATGCAAAACTCATTTATTTCGACTGGAGAGAACACGAATAAAATAAAAATCTTTTCTAACGGACAATCCATATCCATTAACTGCCCCCAAACTTATACATATCAAATATAGGATGTTTTACTTTACGTAGCTCCTACAATCGTTAATAAGTTACTGAGCACATATGTGATTTGAGATCCGGAACACCTCAGATAGAGTACTTGTATTGTACGTTAAATAGAGCAAACGGATTTTCAAGGATACGATGCAAAACTCCTGGCCTCTAGATAGAGTCCGTATGCATGCATATATTTCCACATTTTTGATATAAAATACCCAAAACTTCTTTGCCCACAATTTATAAAATTCTCGAAGTTTTACACTGATAAATTTCAATCTTGCAAAAATGGAGATCTCCAATGATGAAGTTAGAGCTCTTTTCAACCTTTGGAATGATGCTCTCCAAACTGAATGCTCCGAAACCGTAGCTAAGCGATACGCCAAAGATTCTATGCTTCTCCCAACTCTATCGGACACTCCCCGTACAGATTTTGAATCCATTAAGGACTATTTCGATCACTTTTTATTGAAGAGGCCATGTGGAACCATTTTGGAGGGTAAGGTTATTAAAGGACCCAATTGGGCTCAAGATTGCGGAATTTACGAATTTGCCATGGGTATTGATGGATCCAAAGTAAAAGCTCGGTACAGTTTCGTTTACGTATACGAAGAAGGCGAATGGAAAATTGCCCATCATCATTCTTCCCTCATGCCCGAAAGTGTCACTATTGGCACTCCAATCACGAAAGATGAAGTACGCGCTTTGTTTCAACTATGGGATGATGCTTTGGCTACAGGAGATTCCGCCATGGTGGCTGCTAGATACTCTTCAGGCGCAGTTTTGCTCCCCACGGTTTCTGATGAAGCTAGATACACGAAAGACAGAATTCAAGACTACTTTGACCATTTCCTTCTAAAGAAGCCAAAAGGAACTATCTTAGAAGGGGAAATCATTGTAGGAACGAACTGGGCTCAAGATGCTGGAATTTACGAATTCGCTATGGGAATCGACGGAAGTACAGTTAAGGGCCGTTATTCATTTGTATATGTATTCGAAGACGGAGACTGGAAAATTTCTCACCACCATTCTTCTGTAATGCCAGAAGCTGTGTTACCCAAACCCATCACTGAGGATGAAGTTCGTGGACTTTTCCAACTCTGGAACAGTGCCCTTGCCACTCTCGATTCTAGTCAGGTTGCTTCTAGATACTCTAAGAGTGCTGTACTCTTACCTACATTAAGTGATACCCCTAGAACCAACGAGGCTTTAATCACTGATTATTTCGATCATTTCTTACAGAAAAAGCCCCAGGGAGAAATTCTGAGTGGTGATATCATCATTGGAGTCAATTGGGCTCAAGATGCTGGAATCTATGAGTTTGCAATGGGAATTGACGGAAGCAAGGTAAAGGGTCGTTACACTTTTGTTTACATTTATGAAGACGGCGAATGGAAGATTTCCCATCACCATTCTTCGCTTATGCCAGAAGCTTAAGTCTATTTTGATCAATTTTTTTGATACGCTTTTTTCTAATGCTAAACTAAATAAGCTGAAACAGGACGTATTTTATGCAATACTATATTTGTTTTCGATTTGTTGATTTTATATTGAAGCATTAGGTGATTGATGAAAAATACAACTCCCCTTACAGAAAATTAACATAAAATGATCGCATATAATTTAAATGAAAGGCATTTCATAGGATAATGGAAAAGTGCTAATTGCAATTTTGAGATGGGTGGCCTGGGTTTAATACTATTCGGATGATCTTTTGCAAAAGATGGATATGAGAAAAAATGACCTTTTGCTGTGTATGGCAGATTAAAAATGAGGCTCAATCTGCATCATTGCAGGAGCCTTTGTAGACCTTTCAAGAGGCTGTTGAGGCGTAATAAGTTTCACACGTACGTTAACTCCAGTATTTTAATTACCACTAAGAAGTTTTTGAATCTGGCCAAGAATGAAATTGATGCTCACATTTCAAAAGAGTTTTCTTGGAACTGGAAACACAATGTCTATAGGCTACAATGATGCATTTCAACAAGAATTACAAAAAATCAAAGAAAATAGACAGGAAACAAACGAAATCGCTCTGAACTGGTACAACAAGAAGTATATTTTACAATTTGCCCAAGCCCTTTCCTTCAACTCCACTATTGTTGAATTGAATTTAGACAATTGTGCGATTGATAATGAGCAGGCTATTTCCGTCGCGAAGGCCTTGCGAGACAATCATTCCATACGGAAACTTTCATTACAATTCAATAATATTGGAGATGAGGGTATCATGGCAATCATGGATTCTCTCAATAACAGCTCGAGCATCCAAGAGATCAAAGTAGGGTATAATCGAATTGGTGATAAAGGAGCAAGTTATATAGCTAAATTTTTCGTCCCAGACAATCATAAGAAGTATCAAAGTATTCTGAAATCCTATGTCGGCGATGAAGCTGCACTATATTTTACGCATTATCTCATCAAGATGAAATTAGAGGTGTTGAATTTGTCTAGCAATATGATTGGAGATGTCGGTGCTGGTGCTCTTGCGACTGCACTGGCACAGAATTCAACTCTCAAACGGTTGTATCTACAACATGTAGGTATCACAGCAACGGGGATACAAGTCCTAGCTGATTCTCTCACAAGAAATACAACGTTAGAACAACTTATTCTTTCCTTTACTCAAGTGGGAGACAATGGGACAGCGTTGCTAGTGAATGCTCTTCGAAAGAATTCCACCTATGATCTCATTTCTACTAAAGCGTTTTGCAGTGCTAATGTACATTTCACTTGTCGTAATAAAAACATAAATTGGAATACTGCTCCTGGTAATGCCACTTTCTAACGTTGATTCCAACTGTACATAAACACAATCGACGCATTTTTGAATTTCAATTTTGCACACTTTGATGAAGGATATCATCAAAATACTATTAATTAAATAAATAGTTTTAAAGGCTATAGTCATAAATTGATTCATCTATATTCTCTAGGATGAGCGCTTTGGTAGATATGACGTAGATGAAGCCATTGATACATCTTTATCCAAGGAAGAGGACCAATATAATGAAGCTACTGAAAACGACAAGGATCAAAATGAAGAGGAAGGAGAGGAGAAAGATGGGATCTCAAAAGAAACCGTTTTGAAATGGAAAGAGCTCACAGACGAAATCAGTGAAATAGCAATCTTATTGAAGGAAGAATATGACGAAGCAGCAGAATTCGATGAAAAGATTGAAATTATGAAAGCAGATATCGATGGATTAGGTTTGTCCGATGATGAGTTTCAAGCTGCATTAGAAGCTATGGATTTATCTAGTAATTAATTTTCAAATATACTTAAAAAACGAAGTTGTTTGATTTTCTTTATTAAGCTTTAAGATACATTACATGATAAATTACTTGCGAACGCCCAATTTACGACTACGACTGAGCCCAGTTTTAATACCAGTCGATTCTCCACCATAGGCATGAGCTTCATCTGTACGAATCTCCCGAACAGCTCCTCTTCTTCGGATAAGGGCTTTGCGATATTGTTCACGTTTCTTAACCCTAGGGTTCCTATTCAGTTTATTCTTATGAGCCACCAATCCTCTATTTTTCATAATCATGCGTCCAATGGCACGTTCACCATCCACTTCCGTATCTAAAGTTGGATATTTAGGAGCAACAGCATATTTTTCCTTCTTCTTCTGTTTCTTTTCACGACTCTTATTCTTTGCTAGTGCATAAAAGTCATCCTCCATGCCATCATCATCAAGTTCATTGTCAACATCATCATCTTGTTCATCGTCACTCGCAGCTCCCATATCATCTTCCATCATCTTCAGACCACGTTCATATTCATCCATATCATCATGTGCAGCACCAGCACCAACACCAGCACCGGATACAATATGTCTATCTGGGATATCATCCACCATATCCGAACTGCTGGAGTTTTTAGATTTTGATCTTTTTTGTTTTTGTGCAATCGTATTCATGGTCGAGGCTAGCTTCTTACTGGCCTCGCGACGAGTGTCTTCATCTTGATCATCTTGATCACCAAAGTCAGATGATGGGAATGGAGCTGGAGTACGACGACGTGATTTGGGTGTCAATGTCTCTATGTCCTGAGAGCGGACACCGAAGCGAGCATCATGAACTAGATTTCGTTCAATTTCATCGTCATCCTCATCAGAAGAATCAGATTCCTCTGGTTGCAAGGATGTTGGAACATTGCTTGTGGAGGGAACTGTATCTTGAACATCGCTCTCCTCAGTTTCTTCGTCACTGTCACTAATACTGTCATCACTACTATCACTACCAGATTTTTGCAATACATCTTCCCCATTCATGAGCTGAACAGCCTGTACAAGCGATTCCAATTGTTTTTGCAATCCAAGGGGAGTTTCTACTTTTTTCTCCCATTGATCTGCCATGCGAGCAAAAGACTCCAATCTAGCAATGATGGGATGATTCCGTAAATCGAATAGACTGGGATGGTTGGGATCTTCAGTAGTGGAAGCAAAGAGATTGTTATTATTATCATTATTGTTGTTGTTCTCATTGGTGGAGGATGCTGCATTCATGCTTTGATCTTTTTGTACAGCATTGCATTTCATAAGTAAGTAAGTACATAGATTGAGAGTGGTGCTCATGAGGAGCATTTGTTTTTGATGCAGATATTCCATCCCTTCGCGATTAGTTCCAATAGCCTAGTTTATTCGATTGTCAATAGAGATTGGAATAAAGTACAAGGGAAAGGATAAAAAGAATTGTGAGAAGAATGTGACTGGTTTTAAAAAAGAGAACGAAATAATGGAAGGTAAGTGTTCGCAAATAAGCCAGTCAGTCAAATGGGATTTGATGTTGCAACGTTGTTCTACGGAGATATCAGACAATCCATGATTGGATTATATTTATCTCCGTCTATCATAATAGTTGCGTGTCATATCTTGACTCCAAAAACGAAAAGCCACATCACGTTGCATACCTAAAAGTAAATATAGGTATATATATATATTTTTTTCATTTGAGAATAGAGAAAGGGAGAAAGGAAAGAAATGTCAGTGTCATTCAAGCGAGATAAGAAAGTATATAATTATCTCGTAGGATTATGGAGACACAGGCATACACAAGAAAGTGTATGAAACACGCCATGGATGATTGTAGGATCATGAGTCGCATTTTGCAAACAAACGAAATGGAATCATACATGAAGTGTTTGATTGGTATAGCAACGTTTTTCTGCGGTGGTAGCAGGTACTCAAAACAAAGTTTGAATATTTACCCCCGCCTATCATAGATGCATTGGTTATTTGTTCACTGTCACACATGATAATAGAACATGATTGACATACCTTGGCTTGTTGGGGATCTTGAAGAAGTTGTTGTGATAGGAGAAGGATCTTGTCTTTGAATGGAAGAAGGAATCGGTCTGAGAAATATTGCACAATTGGGAAAAATTCCGGATGGTTGGATTCCAAGAGAGTTTGTTTTTGCTGAGAATTTAAACGACGGATTTTAGATTGACGATGACGAGTAAGTTGGTCACTGGTATGATTGTCATCATCATCATCATCAAAACCTTCACCATCTTGTGGGTCTTTCAATGGTGGTTCTTTGCCTTCTGTGGAGAAAGTTGATTTAGGAGAAGAAGATTTGAAGGGCATAAAATCAGTTTCTTCCATATTTTGCAATCTCATTTGTTGAATTTCTTGACCAGCTTTTTCTTCCGTAATGGCATCTTCGTAATCTTGACCAATTTCAAAATCAGCTGTATCTCCATGATAATAATCTTTTTTTCGTTTTCCCCAATTTAAAATGTTGTCATCTGGATCTGAATCATTTTGGGAAGATTCCGAATCACTGCTTTCCTCTGAGTGATTTAGATGTTCTTGTTCATTATCTGAATGACTGGAGTCGGAATCTGAATCAATATCATCGTCGCTTTCACTATCCGAATGTTTGGCAAGACCCAAATCCATGACAGCTTCTTTGCCGTTCATTCCATCGTCATTATCATCATCACTATCAGAGTCATTGGTAGGATCGGGGTTGGATTGATGCAATTGAAGAAAATCGTCTTGGGCTTGATTGCGGTCAAGATGAAATTGATCGACTTCTCCGTACATGGTGTCATCGTATTCATACTTGGAGGTTGATTTGGAATTTGAATTGGATGAAATTGTGGTTTGAGCTTCTAATTTTTTCAAAGCCTTATCGCCTGTCTTGGCACTATGTCGACTTTTGCGTCCCATGATGAAGTCAAGTGAAGTTAAGTGAAGTCAAGATCAAATTGTAGATTCCAATGTTGATTTGATGGGAACAGTCAACACTGTCCACCAATTTAATGAATCATAATAAGATTAATAATATTAATAATATTAATAATATTAATAATATTAATATATAATAAATAATGAATAGGGTATAAACGATTCTACGGTAGCATATAATCCACAAAAAAGAAATGTGAATATTATTATCATGTATTTATTATACAATGATGCTGGAGGATGAACATGATGTAGTACACCTCGTATGTAGGAGATAGCAGTGTATAACCTATCTCACTTTATAATAATAATCTAGTTTATACACTATATCAGGTTATAGAGCCACATTAACGTTCGAGAAAGTCCGAGACTTATATCGACAACAGCCTGGAAACGATTTTTATACACTATATCAGAACATTCATATGAATGGCTGAAAACTAACAATCTAAAATTAATATTTAGTAGTTTATTCATTTTTTCAAATTTATATTCATATATACATATATATATTCATATATGTTTATATGTAACAAAAGAATGAAATGTAGTTGTTATAATTTAATTTAGGAAGTTCATCATGTCCAGACCAGAACTCACAGGACAAGCAGACTTATTCTACAATTCGAAAGAAGCACGAAAATATGATTCGTCTTCTCGAATGGTAAATGTGCAACGGGAAATCACAGAACGGGCCATGGAGTTACTTCGACTGTCGGATGAGAAACCCAGTTTGATTCTCGATGTTGGTTGTGGGTCTGGCTTGAGTGGTAAAAGTCTGGAAGAAACCAAAGCTGGCCATGTTTGGATTGGTTGTGATATTAGTCGCGATATGCTCATGGTGGCCAAGGAACGCATGGATCGAAAGCTTGAAGATCATATGAGTGATGATAATATCAATGATAATATCAATGATAACATGAGTGATAACATCAATGAACATTCGAAAGTGTCCAGTGGAGATCTGATGCATCATGACATGGGCACAGGGCTTCCATTTCGACCCGCCACCTTCGATGCGTGCATTTCCATATCTGCTCTACAGTGGCTTTGCTATTCCAACGCCAAGGGGCAGGTCCCCAAACGACGTCTGCTGCGATTCTTCTCTTCGTTATACACAGTGCTGCGAAGAGGTGGAAGAGCTGTCTTGCAATTTTACCCTGAAACTGCCGAGCAAGCCATTTTGATTTCAGAATGTGCCGCCAAAGTGGGCTTTGCTGGAGGAATTGTGGTGGACTATCCCAATTCCACCAAAGCTAAAAAACATTATTTAGTCTTGAGCTTTGATCGACAACAGAAACCTCCACCTGCCCTTACAGAGGCGGATGGGTCTCTCTATCATCATCCCAATACTGTGCAAGTGGACAAATATGGACATAAAAGACCACCCAAGAAAAAAAAGAATAAATATTCAGGCAAGACCAAAGAATGGATTCTCCATAAGAAGGAAGTGCAACGCAAAAAGGGCAAAGACACCAAACCAGATACCAAATACACGGGACGTAAGCGTAGCACAAGATTTTAAGAATCATCGAATCCTTCCATGTTTGGTTTGTCATGATCTATCATAATAATCATAACCATAATCTTAATCATAATCATAATCTTAATCATAATCTTAATCATAATTTTAATCATAATTTTAATCATAATCTTAATCATAATCTTAATAACAATCATAATCATAATAATCTTAATCGTAACAATAATCATAATCATAATCTTAATCATAACCATAATCATAATCACAATCTTAATAACAATCATGATCATAATCATGATCATAATCATAATCTTAATCATAATCTTAATAACAATCATAATCATAATAATCTTAATCGTAACAATAATCACAATCATAATCATTACAATTCAGTTCATGGCAAACTCAACAATTTGACATCAAACACCAATGTGGCATTTTTAGGAATGACATTTCCACTGCCCTTTTTTCCATAACCCAAACTGGGAGGAATCACAATGGTCCGTTCTCCATTCACTCGCATGCCTTCCATGCCACGTTCTAATCCCCGAATGACTTCTCCCGTCCCCACACGGAATCGCAAGGGGGACGATTTGCTTTGATTCTTATCAAACACTTTTCCATCTTCAAATTTACCTACATAATTGATGGATGCTTTTTTACCAGCTTTTACTTGCATTCCATCTCCAATCAAAATGTCCTTAATGATGACCCCGCCTGCCAATCGACGTTCCGAATAACTCCTCTTATTCATCTTATTATTCTTCTTATTCTTCTTATTCTCTTTATGGGTCATATCATCATCATCATCATCATCATCAATACTATTGTGATTATGATTTGCTGCAATGGTATCCCTTAATTCTTTGGCTTTTTGTTTGGCTTGTTTCTTACGAGCTTTCTTTTCAGATTTGCTCATGGTATGATTTTCATCTTTCTCCGTGTCATTCTCATTCATCTCAATGTCTTTCTGTGTTGTGGCTGTTTCCGTCATTCCCAATTTGCGTTTTTTACCAATTTCCACTGTGTCATTTTTGGTGTCATGAACATTCTCCTTCATGCTCCTCACACTTTGATGCTGTTGCACTGCTCCAAATATATTGACACAACCTACATCATCATCATCATCATCATCATCATCATCATCATCATCATCTTCATTATTATGGTTACGTGTCACCCAAAATCGAATTTTTTGTTCCCCACCAACAATTAATCCCAACAATGATTGATGGTATCGACTCTTTCCAAATGTTCCCACTCGTAATCCTTCTTCAAATTGCTCTGATGCAAAATTCAAATAATATTCAACATCGTCCATATTCTTTGTATTCGTCTCTAAATGTGCCATTGCCAAACGCAATTCATCTCCTTTTCCAATTTCAATCACTATCTTTTTCGTTTCATTCTTCTTATGATAATGCTGATTGAGTGGAATTGCCAAGGATAATACTGATCCTATACCAAATGAATGAGTGTTGCTCTTGACCACCATTCTATTCTTCTCAACTTTTATAAATCAATTTTGATTATTATTCTTTCTTTTTCTTTTGATGGTACCGTACGGTATTATTTATTTATGAGATGCTGACAAAATAATGCTACCATCATACTCTCTCTAGAAAATAAAATGAGATTGAGACTGTGATGGAGATTGGATGGTTTGGAAGGCTTACAAGAGGATGATATCTTCATGACGTCAAAAAATTAACATTGTTACGTCATCCTTCTAAAACATACAAACGAGACATATTTCATATTTGAATTTCCATGCCACAAATCAAGATCCATGTTCTCAAATAATTATTTTTTCAGAAATGCTCTCATCCTTCATGAACATTGTAATTATATAACCCTTTTTAACATTTCACAACATCTCATTTATATTGCTTCCAATACCTATTGGTAATTGAAATTTTCTTCATTTCGGAACTTCACCATGTCGATTCGGAAAAGAGATTAGCATAATTAAACGGAAGTAAACATTCATAATAATTTTGGTTATTTCTTGATGTAACACCGATACTTACTTTGATTCTTACCATGAAGAATATTGACCAACACTGAGCAAAACTATGAGTGGATTCTTTATTTATTTCCTGTAAAAGATTACTAAGGACACAAATCTTTCAGCATAAATTGTCATCATTGAATATCATGGCATTCATGAGACAAATCCATTTGTCAAGGCTGATAATTACCTGAAAGTATGCACTCCAAATTTGATCATTGCGGTCGTGATGAATCCACGATATAGTTAGTTTTAGTCCAGCACGGAAAAATAATGTTCTGATGATAAATCAAAAACTTAGTCAATTACTCATTCATTCAGTTTCATTTTTCATGGTTGTCACAAAAAATGAATTATAAGGTTTTAAGGGTCAGAACTATATATGGAAACATTAAGTTGGGTATTTCGTACATCTCTTATATGGTAGCACAAAGTCTAAACCTCCTCGACAGTATCATTGGCATCAGTAGCTTTCTCTAAATATTCGACATCTTGTGCATCCAAACTGTTGCACTCTTCTTTTTCTGATACGGTGGAATGGGTTTCATCTTGACTCGATTTATCTTTTGCGAAGCGATACTTGCGATAATGAAAAAAAACAGATATAAATAGCCATATCCAAAATGCACAAATTTGTAAAACTGTCCTAGATGATGAATACCCAAATGGCTTGATTATCGTCATTGGGAATCGACTATCACTCCAAAACTGCCTTTTCATTGTCCATACTGTTGGTGTTGCGCCCAAAACTACCTCTAGTAAATTACAACCTCCTACAAACAACCCCAAAGCCAAAGCGGCTGACATACCTGACATTAGTACAGCCAGCCAAATCTTATTTTCTAGCCTAGTACTCGCATATTGAAAGAACCCCACAAATATTAATGCTATCAAAATACCCACAGCTGCAGATAAAGGAATTGCAATCGTCCCTGAATCCAACAAGAAAAAAGGTAATAGAAATATTCCACATTCCGCAACTTCTCTCCATAAATTCCATGAAATATTGAATTTTATTTCTCTCAACGTTATACCAACCTCCACTTCACCCGATTTCTTAGGGTACACTCCCAACCACGTGGGAATTTTTAACGAAATCTGCAGGATGCATATTGCTGCGACTATCTTTGAAATAGCCTCAATTATCAATGCATATTTTTTCTCAAAATTCTTGGACAGGAATTGAAGGGGCAGAGCTACCGCTAAAATACACAAAATAGCAACGATTACGGCGTATATTGACCATCTTGTCACTGTATTCAGCGCTGCTGTTTCACGTTCGCCTACCCAATCTCTTGATCGTTTGATCACTGTTCGATAATTGATTATAATGATCGAGCCCTCTAAGATTTCCCTGGCAAAGATGGAAGCTATAGCAATGTTGAAAATCGAAGTGGCAGTGTCTTCAGCAGATGACATGTTGAGAAAAGTTATTATTTATAGCGTACTGATTGTGACTGTGTTATTTTCTAATCTTTGATTTTGGCTTCATTATTTCTCTTTGTTCCTTCTCGTATCCTCTGATTGATCTTTCGATTAATTAATACCCATTTGATTCACATACATTTTATTTTAAAAACCTTGCTTATCTTATACCACATCTTGATTATCTTCACTTATTAGCTTTCATAAATTTATTTATGAGTCAAGGCACATCATGTCCGTTCTTACATGTGCAATGCTATTTTTAGGCACGTGCTTGTTGTGTTCTTGCCCCTCCCGTACATCGTACGAGAATAGGCGGAAATAAAACATAGAGTGGGGAGTGACCCACGGAAGCTCAGAAAACAGAAAAATGCATAATAAAGGACCATTCTTATAATGCAATCTTGGTTTGTTTTTCGTGCCTGTGTCTATATCTCTCTCTGTGTGTGCCTGTCTGTGATGTTTATATAGGAACGTGACTTTGTAACTTTGACAGTGGTGTAAAACTGGTATTGATATTTTGTTGCCACTTCCATTGACAATGTCAGATAAATTTTGAACCCGTAAGTACATTCTGCATCGATTAATTCGCTTTAGATCATCATCAGTATGAATATCTAATTCTATTAACTTGTCCATCATCGAGTAATCATTTTCTCTTGTGATATTTGGTTTTTCATAATATCCTTTGATCTGAACTCCATAATTCCATGTCATTTCCCACAGATGTGTTATCCATCCAATCTCACTCAGACATTGATATTTGTCATAATCAAGGGTAAAAATGTGCTTATTTGTCCCAATGTAAAGATGCATAATTTCTAACATTAATTGTATTGATTGTCCCAATTGCGTGCTCGTGTTTGCATGCATTAAATGTAATTTGATTTTCTCAATGAATTGTTTATTTTCTGTCTTCAATGATGCAAGTCCTTGATACTATTTCTTTGGGCCGTATCGGTATACTAATGGAAGATGAGTGTCTACTCCAAGTTTAGGAAGGAATTTGTTGTGTAGCTCAACATTGATCTTTTTACATTGTTTTGTATTCATGAAAGTTGCAGGTAGATTCTTGTAGTCAATGGATTTAAAAATTGAGGTATAGGCCGCTCTATATCAAAGACCCAGAAAGAATTTCCAAATACTTTGCTCCCCAGGATCCAACGATGTTAACGTTGAGTGATCAATGCTAAAAATAATTGATGCTGGTAAAATATAAAAAAGGTTTAGTCTTTAGAAAAGTGAATTCAATAAAGATTGAAATTTACTCAGCAATTATTTAGCTAAACAAATAGTATTGTGTAGACTTATATATACATATATATACAATACTAAATCTTCAACATACAAACAAACAGTGACTGCCTTCCACGAGGAAATATAATTAGTAACAGGTACATAATTCACAACTTAGGCACACATATATTACATCAGAAATGCAGTAACAACACATGGGTTCCATAAACATTTCCATCATCAAATTTAAGTTTTATTGTTGATTTGTTGTTCCAATCAAGAACAGTTCCTACTTTACTTTTCTTCTTTGGATCTTTTAGGAATGTCTTGATGGCTCTTTTTTCAATTATTGATGAGCATGTTGGAGTAATATTGAATGGATAGATGTAATTTTATGAATAATTCACCAAGTTTCAAGACATTGTTACCAATTTATGGCAGCAAATTAGCCATGTCTGCTGTTCTTTGGTGCTTAGGCGCGCATATATTAAATCTAAAATGCAGTAACAACTTGAATTCATTTTGGTCTCCTTATTAGTAAAAGCCTCTGCACTATGGTGATAAAGCCTTCTTGTTTCTCTCTCTAATTTGGTGCTTGACCAAATCCCAATCATTGTGATTTGGAAGAAGAATAGACTTTCAGCACCTTTCACTTTTTTGTGATACTTTTAATGAAGTTGCAAAATCTTTGATATGAAGATTGTTTCTGCAATATTCTGATCCTCCCAGATTCTATATTCCAACTTCTGAAAATATTGGAAGCCTGTTTGATTTTTTTGACATGACCAAGACTGATGACAAAATGGATCCCATGCAATTCTTGAAGCTTTACCTACCTTGACCTGGCTCAGCTTAGGAAAATCAAGGTTCTTATCCTTCTTATGATAATGAAAGCATACAGAAATCTTGTGAGCAGGTATGTTGAAATAAATTTCTGTTGGGCACTTTGAGTCCAAGAGCTGATCAGGATGAAATACAATATGATGTACAGTTATAATACCCTTACCATGAGGATTATGAGGGTGATAATTAATTTCAATCATTTTGTCTCCATTGATACAGTATGGCCTAGCATCTAAAAGATCATAATTCTCTAGAATCAGACAATGCGCAGGCTTTTCCTACATTTTTTATTACAAGGAAAAGAACCTGCAAATATTATGTGTTAGAGTTCAGATTTGTCATAGCTGATGGTATGTTCCCTCATGATAAGTCTACTCTTTACTTCTTATCCCATTTGGTATCATCTTCCTTTCATAGGGTGCTATTTGACTAATGTATTTGAGTATATATACTCAACTTCTATTCTGACATTTTATTCAGTACCAGAAAAGAAAAAAACCTATGTAATAAAATTGACGCATTTATATTGTACAATTGATTAAAAAAAACAGCTGCTAAGTTTTTTTAGTTAGCCATCTATGAAATGTTCTATGAAAGATGAGAAACATTATATTCTCATAGATTGAATCAAAAAACAAATCCAAATCATGACAACTGACAGAGAATCAACATTCACACCAGAGGAAACCTTCCTGTTCCTAACTTTTGAAATGCAACTACTTGAGGAGGACAAGGCTAAGCTAGAAGAAGAAGTTAAGGTTAATAATGGAAAGATGGCTCAATTACTTGAGGATATCAAGAAAGTGGAAAGGGATTTTAAGAAAGGCATGCAAGCTGGCATCCAAGCCTGCAAAGAGAGGGATTTAATTGTAACTGAATTTAAGAAACTTCAGGAACTTCATGCAAAGCAAGTGAAGAAGTCTAGAGACACTTGGTGTGAACATGTAACTAAGATTGAAAAACTAGATGATGTAGTAGATGATCAATCTGAAAGATCTTGGGTCTGGAGTTGCAACTTATTAATAAGGATGAGGAGATCAAAAAATTGAAACAAGAAAGGGTACATGTTGAATAATACTCCCACCATCAGGTGCTTTTTCCTATCTTAGAATGAAATAAATATTATTAAAATCTCATTACACTTATGTAAATAAAATTATGTGTGTAATGTATTGCAATTTATTACCCATCCAGGTTAAACGCAAAATTACTACATCTTAAAATCTTTAATTATCCAGATTAACAGAGTCAATTATTATATTAAAAATAGAACACTGTCATGCAAAGAAAGAAGCAGTTGTATTGCTTTAATTAGTAGAGCTATTCTTTTTTATAAATATCGTTTATTTTGTAATTTATTGCATATCTTATTAAAAATAGTATTCTCAAATATATGATGGATTGTTGTAAACCAGGCAATTATTATATAATCGGGATACCAGCTATGATTGAGATAAAAGACGTTATTAATTAATTATATATTAATGACGTCAACGGAAGTAAACTTAGAGCATGAGATGGGAAAAGACATGCATATCATGAATAATCAATTCGTATCTTAACAATTAGAATTAATTTTATGCACATATGAATTTATTACTAGGTCTTTAATAAATGTATTCCTATGAAGCTTAGGAGGCAGTAATGAGGGAAATGTAGTTAATCTGTGATTAGTACAATAAATACTTAGAACGGATATTGTTTAGAAAATACAATAGAAAAATGCAGACTCAAAGGATATTTCTGTGATATGTACATCAAATAGATTTGTAAATGTCAAATCAAATTCAGTTGTATATTATATATAGAAGGAGGACATATTAAATTATAAACGCAGCCGAATATTATCATGATGATTTTACCATTTTACCTTTTTACCATTTTATCATGATGACATTTTACCGTTACGAAGGGTTACGTTTAGCCTGCACAATTCTCATTTTTTGTTGCTAACTCCGGCATCGAAGGCTTACTACCATGATAATTTTACCGTTACGAAGGGGTTCGTTTAGGATTGTAGGATACTCATAACTACATAAGTTTTCCAACAGCGAAGCGAACTACTTAGTTAGATGCAACATTGAACACAGTAAAGCACAGCAAATCAACATGACCAACTCCCAAACGGATGCCTCAACTGCCTCGAATGTTGAGCGGAACCCAAATTTCTCAAATAGGATACGAAGGAATAAGACGATATTTTTCATGATTGCCATGGCTTTTGTGGCATTCATGGTATTAAACCTACAAATGCAGTTACAAATGAAAGAGGTCATGACCACAATGCGTCAGATGCAAGAGACAACGTCTTCCTTGTCAGCAGACGTAAAAAAAAGTATGTCGTCTTTACGTGATATTCAAGATGCTGTTTCATCGTTGCGTTATGAACAAGATGCTCTCGCTCAGTCCATCAAAATAAAAGAGAATAAAGCTAGAAATCGTGTCAACAGTGATGAAAAAAAACAGTTAAAGATTCAGCATGATAGAAAAGTCCATAATTACAGTAGGAGTTTGCCTTTACTAGAAGATTTCCCAGAATACAACCAAAAAAACAAAATTAGCAAAAAAATGCAGCGCCGACTTCAGACTGATGATTCTACCACAGCTATTGACTTTTCTGAACCAGTCATTGACGATACTGTTCCCAGTGATGAAGTCTCACTTGATTCCACACCGGAACCAGTATGTACCTCTATTCGTTTCGAAATCGACTTGGACCAATGGCCCCAAGAAACCAGTTGGCAATTATACAGAGCGCGTGACGATGAAATGCTTGTTAACAGGACATACACATTGGGTGATGAATTAGTTACAGATGTCTACGAGGAGGATTGCCTTGAATCTACGTCCTACACCATAGTCGTTGTAGACGACAACCTTGATGGTATTCAATGTGTAAATGATGTCGACGGATTACCTTGCTTTAGATTATGGGTTAACAGTGAAGAAGCACCAACGAAACCTTTTGGTGGAGCACTTGCAAGTATTGAATTTGACTCGACGGGTTTGTGTCTTTTTCAACCAGTTGCTCTACTTCGTCTCTTTTTTGACCCACTTTTCCCTAGTGTTTCTTGGATTTTTACAAATGAGCATGATGGCAAAGAAATAGAACTCAAACAAACTCTTGATCAGAATACTGTAGGCGATGCTGACTGTGCTTATTTCACATGTATTGACCCTGGGATTTTTAGTCTTGAAATTTTCAATGATGTCATTGATGTGAACTCGAATGTCAAAGAAACAATTTGCGAATCTGAATGTTACGAATTCTCTATTGGAGAAAATCCTCCTCTCACGGAAATGAATAACCTTGATGGCCTAAAGAGGGAGATGTATGTCACAATTGAAGGTGTTTCAAGAGAACGCTTATGCCTTCAAGAACCTATCATTGCACCGATCAATACGCTAAGTCAATTTGCCTTTGATTCAAGAGTTTCTCAAATTCTCAATGTCGTACAGGCGCATTCTAAGTTGGAAAATATCTTTGCTCAAGGTACTGTTGAATACAGAGCAACTTGCTTTCTTTTATACGATGACGCGCTCAAAATTAGTGCAGAGGATCCACGATTGCCAGAACGTTATGTATTGGCCGTATTTCTTTATGCAACTGGACAACTTCCCGAAATACAATTGCCTCTAAACCCATGTCTCAATGATAGACTTCAATGCGACGATGGAGGTTTTATAACTGCTATTGATTGGTGTAAGTGTTTAACCGAGATAGTTATGATGGATTTTTCTTTCTTTACTTTAAATCTCACACATTTTGAATATAATAACATAAAAGCCATGGAAGGTTTGAATGGAATCATTCCAACTGAAATTGCACACTTGAGCGAACTTAGTGAGTTCATACTACTAACAAATTATTAACCATGCAGAATCTAAATCTTGCTAACATTTTTCGCATATGATTTCATTAGCATCTCTAACATTAAAGGAGAACGAACTGGAAGGGACTATACCAACTGAATTTACGCGATTATCAAAACTTGAGACAATAACCTTATCAGGTAATTTGCTAACTGGACCCATTCCAAGCCAGTTGGGTGGTATTAAAAGCCTAAAGAACATAGCTTTGAGACAAAATCAATTATCAAGCACATTGCCCAGTGAACTTGGTCAACTCTCGAATTTAAAATCGTTTGATGTGAACGCAAATCAACTGACAGGTTCCATCCCTACATTTTTCAGTAAAGAAATACAAACCCTTTCTCTGAGCGCCAATAAATTTTCAGGAACTGTGCCTACTGAGATTGGGCTTCTAAGATTTATGTGGATTTGTAAGTTTAAATTCTTATTACGATTAGAAATGAAATTTATGAAAGGTTGACTCATCGCACCATTTATTTGTTTTTATAGTTTATGCAGGGAATAACAATATAGTTGGAACGTTGCCCTCTGAAATGGGACAGTTAACCAGTATGTTTCGTTTAGACCTTGGCTCCAATGGGATCGAAGGCACGATTCCTATAGAATTTATCGATATGGGACTTGTAGAAGAACTAAGCTTGAAAGACAATTTATTAACAGGTACAATTCCGGAACTTCTTGTTTCGGAGATTCTTTACCTTAGCAACAATTCTCTTGAAGGTGAAATCCCACCTTCTATTTTCAATTCAACTATAAGTGCACTCAAGCTGGAAGATAACAATCTTGTTGGAGCTGTTACGGAAGATTTCTGCAGCAATTTATCTTTTGCTCCTGGTTTCGAGGGTATTTATGACTTAACGGTAGATGATTCTCCATGGTTTCTTGACGACTCCCTGGTGGACTGTCCATGTTGCGATGACGTAAACTGTCATTTATGGAAAAACGCTGAAACGATTATCGTTGGAGGAACAGTGAAGCCTGATTGTCCTGTTGAGAACATTGTTACTTTTGATGTCTTTGAGCGCTACGTTATTCTTGATCAAGTTGCAAATGTAACTTCAGGAGAAGGTGTTGGATCTGGTTCACTGAAACAAGTAGATCTTTGCCTTTCACCAACTGGTTGCTTTGCGTTCTTTGAAGAGAGAGAAGATGGAAGAAATGACAATAGTTTGTCTTGGGATGATATCTACAACTTTGGATATTCTTCTTCCTCGAGAGGTCTTAGAAGACAAGAAACTTGCGACGCAGTTGATGTATGCGGGACTTCTTTTGCTCCTGATAATCCAAAAAGAGCGGGTTTGAATCACTTGACCCACATAGTTGCATCAGATCTATCTATTCTTGATGATCCATCATCGCCTGAAGCGAAAGCCTTGTGTTTTGTAATGACTCAAGATGTTCTATATGAAAGTTATGATATCTGTGATGGTACGCTTTTGCAACGGTATGTAATGGCTTTATTTTATTATTCTCAGCAAGAAAATTTTGGCTTTGATGAATTATGGCCTAAAGACACTTGTAATTGGGAAGGTGTGACATGTGATAGCAAGAGGAGGTTTATTGAAAAAGTAGAACTTCCAGGATATAACCTGACCGGAACGCTTATAACCGAAATTGGACTATTGTCAAGGCTGCAAACTCTAGATCTTAGCAAGAATAGTTTTATTGGTAGCATTGATCCAGTGATTTTTGATAACCTTCCTTTTCTTGAGATTTTCAATGTCGGAGAAAATAGATTTGGTGCGACTATTCCTGGAGAAGTGTTGATGTTGCCGAAATTGAAAGCATTCAACTTTTCGAACAATTTGATTGTATCCACCATCCCACAAGATATCGATTATGCAAAAACACTAGGTAAGATAGCCTCTTCTATTTTTGTTGCACTTTTACACATAATGTGATCTTACATGCACTTGATTCTTCTTTAGTTTCTTTTGACATCGAAAACAATCTGTTAACTGGATTTGTTCCGCGGGATTTGATCGATTGTCCAAATATTGTCGAAATTAACCTTTCAAGAAATAACCTAAAAGGTTCAGTTTTCTCTGAATTTGGTAATCTGTCTAGACTAGAAATTTTGAAGTTAAACCAAAACACACTATCTGGTAGTATTCCTAAAGAACTGTTCAAGGCGACCACCTTGAAAACTTTACAACTTCAATCCAACCGTTTGACAGGAAGTATTCCCGTTCGAGTTGGGGATCTCACCAATGCAATATTCATTGCTTTTAATCATAATAGCCTTAAAGGTCCTATTCCTGTAGAAATCGAGACTCTTCCTGCGCTTGAATTCCTTCATTTGCATGCCAATACTTTGACCGGTCCCGCCCCCGTATTACCACGTTTACGAAACTTGGGAGACGATAATAGATACATGACTGATTGTGGAAGTCCCTTTTGGGCTCTAGCGGTCAAAGTCGAATGTGAAACATGTACAACATGTTGTAACTCTGATGGAATGTGCCAAACCAACCGCATCTGGCCAGTGCCTATTGAAATAACAGGATTCTTGGTTGTGCTTGGTGTTCCAATAATATTTGCTTTTCTTTTGCTCATCATCTTTAAATCATGCAGAAGTTGTGGAGTATCAGACCCTCGAGATCCACTTCTTGTTTTCGACACTGATTCAACATACTGTTTGATTCTTTCCAGCAACAAGCTTGCATATTGTGTTCATGTGGCAACCTTTCTTGTACAGGGTAGCTTCTATTATGTGTTCCTTCTAGCTTCATCATTCACACATGTATCTTCAGATTGGCAATTTACTCTGCTTTGTCCTAAGACAGACATCGATTGTAATGATCAGAATACTTTGGATACGTTTGGATGGTTCTTATTCTACGTCGTTACACTTTCAAGTCTGGGAGTAGAAATTGCAAACAGTACTTTTCAGATCCGAAAGGGAGTTTTCCTGTTTGATTTCCGTCTGTTATTGAGCGGTTCTTTGCATCTTGGAATGACAGTGCTGGCCATTTTCGCCTCCGTTTATTATAACTTGGCTCTGGCTACTTCTAATACAGAGTTGATTGTCAATGCCGTTATTTTGCTGTTCATTAATGACTTGGATGAACAGTTTATGAATTTCTTGCAGACTACAGTGCCCACATGGGTAGAAGCGAGGGTTGAAGAAATAACTCTCAACATGGAAACAAAATTTGATCGTCCTAGGCCGAAAAGAGGCCAAATGATCGACATGGATGATGATAGTGATAGCAATAGTGAAGGGGCAGGGGCAGGGGCAAAGGCAGAAGGTATAGTAACAGAGCTTGCTGGTTCCCCTATACCAAAAGTGTAGTACACGGAAGTCTTACCATCTGTGCCGATGAATTCGATTCATTCGATTCATTCGATTCACTTAGTTTCTTGTCGACAGTGTTCTTTCCCATCGCTGCAAACATTACAGCCAGGACTTTTTGCCTCGTGAGATCTGTAGATATGAAATATTTTTAGTTATCATGGTATATATATGCAATTATATTTTATGCTATTACTTCTTTTTTAATGAGTTTCTGTTGAGGAATCAGAGAAAAAGAAATAGTAATTAAAATCTTCCGATCAAAATTAATAATAATATAGTTATTTCTTCTACTAACTATGGTAGTTGCAAAATATATTCTTAACTCTCCGGTTTTGCAAAATTAGAGTGGGGGCTTGTAGATCCCAGTACTTGACGATTATATTGATCAAGATCCAAAGATTGAAGCGGTTAACACTGCTCACTATTTTAGTTTTTATTATTTAAGGTGAGAATTTGATATTTGTAAGAGATGACATTTGATCCACAATCTAACACTATAAAGTAGCAGGTATAACAGAAGATACAATAGCATATTTGTCTTGCTCGGTACAAAAGTACTTGTTGTACGGTATTTATTCAGTCTTTTCTTGATAAAGCTGTCAACCTTTTGGATACTTTAATTTGACCGTGTCAACGTGTTGTCATTACATTATGATTATCATATTATTTTGATTTGAGCGTGTTGAGCACAAGGTTTGACACGGTACTAACCAATTAAATTACAATGAAACTAACAATTGTCTCTACTGTGTCTTTGGTTTTTGGTTCTGTGCTCTCTACTTTCACTTGTCATGGAGCTCCAGTAAATTTGTCCGTAAAACGTCAAAATAGTAATATTAAACGTCCTGCTTTCATGGTTGAGAAATATGTTGAGGAACCCACCAAGAAGAATCACTTGCAAAAGCTTCCGTCCCTCAAGGGTGGAGCTCTTTCAATTTTGAAACATCCAAAGATACTCATGAAGCTTGGAGATGTTGCTAATATTTTGACTGCGTTTTTTTCCACCTTACTTCTCATGAGGACCCCCTTCGATATAAAGCCAAGTACATCACATCCATGTAAGCCCGCTTACACGTCGGGTGGTTTTTATCCAGAAGCTTCGGTAAAACATCCACTGGATAAATGCTACGTTATGGACGGATTTTGCATCACCGACCCAACTAGCTATTATGAAAACTCTCATATGCTCTCTTTCTATGCTGATATCCTCATGACGATTCCTCTCTTATTGCTTCGCAGTAAAAACTTGGAACTTCTCAATAGTCTCAATCTCAATGATTACCTCCTCAGCAAACTCAAGATGACGTCTGTTGCAGGGCACGGCATCGCACATCTTTCACTGTCTATTCTGTCTCTTGGCCTATCACCATCAACTGAAGCTTTCTTTCAAAAAATTGGCAATAGTTTCCTCGCAAAAGCAGCCCCTTCACTTTTTGTTATTTGGGCATTGAATTCCAACATAGAGAAGTATGCTGAGACGGTTGCACCCATTGTTGGAGGTTTGGTACTAGGCCTGAACGAGATGAATAAACTGCTTAAAGATGTTGGATCTCAAGCATCCATCGTGGAGTTCTTGACCTTTGGTGTGCCGTGCTACATTTTCTTTTCTGCTGGAATTCCATCGTACGATCCCAGGCGAGGAAAAATCGCATTAGCTGCGACTGTGATTACCACTTTTCTATCCATCAATGTTTTACAAGTAAAGACTCCGGCCAATTCATTCGTGGTTGTATTTACAGCTGCCTACTTAGTTTCGGCTATTTATCAAGTTTTTTTCTGGGAAAAAACTGAAAAAGAGAAATGCGCCATCCCCTATGCTATTACAGCATGGTCTAGCAATCTCCTCACCACACTTGTAGGCTGGGCTATAGCTCGTGGATGTACAGATTTGTTACGTTTGGGAGGCCATGTTCTTTATGATTTGAGTATTCCCTTGTCATACTTTATCATTTTCTATGCAACGAAGTTTTTTTCATCCTAGGTGTATCATCAGAATTGAACTAAGAAGATATATAACACACACACACACACAAATTGTGACGACAAGATTAAATCAATTACCAACAGGCTTTATCAAGTCCAAGTGAGAATCCGAATGGAATCAAAATAAATAATTAAATAGGGATTACTATTGCGAAGTGATTTCGAGTGTACAAATCTTTATTCCTAATAATAGTCCTATTTAATCTAAATCATAGTCCACTTTGTCCATGATATTTTTCTATGTAGTTCTTCCGATTGTAGAAATACAACTGTACAGCTGGCAATTGGAACATCAACTTGTAAGTTTCGCTGGATATGAAGATGAGTATGACAATGAACTATTCTAAAAATATTGAAAAGATCATCTTTAAAAACCAATTAATTTAGTTGTCAAGTTTTGATATTATTGAAATTCGCTTCGATTTTAGTAGAAACAACGGCCAGACTCCTTCGTTAAAATTGAAGAAGAAGGAGAGCAGATATGTTGATTAATTACAATTCCATTTTTTAGTAAAGTTGTCCAAGCACAATGCGTGGATCGGGATAATGCACGAGTGCTTTTTCTCTATCCTTTTTGGAAACGACACCCGGCATATCATGAGTTTCAGGTGGATATATAGATAATTGAAAATGTACGTGGGGATTGGGCCATCCTCCATTTTCATGCACGTCTCCCATTCTTCCAAGAACTTGACCCTTTCTAATGTTTCTCCCAGGGGTTTTCCCTTGAATACTTTTCGAATCCAAATGTCCATAAAGTGCCCATAGTTTTTGTTTAGTATTGTTGACGGATCCAACCTCATGTTCTACAACAATCACATGTCCATAATCTCCTAAAGCAGCATTGTATCCCGCTGAATGAAGTATTCCATCTGCAAATGCAAAAACTTTGTGACCTACAGGACCGAATAAATCAATGCCTAGATGTATAGTACGCAGTCCTTGATATCCATCAACTAGATTAGATGTGTTTTGGAAAAGAGGCGTTGTATACAAACCAATCCTATTTTCATCATATTTTCCTACTGCAAACATATGGTTTAATTTGCACTTGTGGAAGAGTCTCTGAATCGGATTGCAGGATACTCTTTTTGATGTAGGCTCTGCTTCTACTTCATGATTATCATTGGTGGTAAGATCCAACACAGTATAGTTACACATCTTTGTACGAATAGTATTCGATTTTCTTTTCTGTTTTACCCATTTGCATGGAAACTTAACGACTGGGTGATATTGATCTCTACCATTATCCGTGATTCCAAAAAGAGATAGCTGACTCTCTTTATCTGCAGTGAAACTTTCATTACAGATGCTTCGATCGATCGGTGGATTTGTTACCTGCTTCAGTTGGATATCGATATCTGTTGCATTGGATATGGATGAAAGTTGTGCATGGGTATTACGACGGTCCTTAGACAGAGAAATGAATAAAATGGCGATGCCCACCCAAAAGAAAACAAACTGAATCAAGCCTTTACCAATATTGGAAGCTGTTGAAACACCATCATTGATTGCAGTGCTCCCGTTCGTTTCAGAGTCGGATGATGAATTTTCACTTCTTTTATATTTGTTCCGTTTCCGTCTCCGGTTATTATTGCTTCGACGTCCTTTCGTCATTTTCAGCTACGCTTTCATTTCCAATTATGCTCAGGTCGATTTTGATTATGTGCTCATAGCAACGAATAAATAAATAATATGTAACATGCTTTTATAAATAGTGACGTGTTTTACGTATGTTGTTTTTGTCTGCTGTTGTCAGCAGCAGTATCTTCTGAATCTTTGTTATTTTGGCGAAAGATCTTCGCAAACAGAATCAATTTCAATCGGGAATATCTTTTCTTTTTACTTTTATTGTAGAGTGGTACATATGACTATCGTATCACAATTTCATGTTCATATTGCGTACTGCAAGGCTTTTTCTGATGAAGGAAGAGTCTCAAATAATTTACTACCTATATTAATTCAAGATTGTACTATTTCGTATGCAACGACTGTATAAGAAGCAATAACCAAAAGTCATATAAACATGACGAATATTTATCATTGAGTGTAATTAATAATAATGTTGGATATTTTTTCAAAGCAGCATTTATGGTCGGATCCCTAAAGCAGATAAAACACCACTGCACTCTGGAGAAGATGCCAGTACTTTTTCAATATCATCCACAAATTCAAGAAAGGATGGGTCATGCAATAAACGTACAATATACGTAAAAACATTGTTTTTTCGCTGTTTTTGAATTGGATTGGCTTGCACTTGCGCATTAGGAGTAGTCAATGAAGAGATATTTTGTCGTTTCTTCTTTCCCGTCCAACCTTGTGTGAGGCTCGAATTATTTCTGTTTTCTTCATTTTTTCGTTTCTTATCATTCAGTTTATGCATCTCTTCATAATTCATTGGTTTTGGTAAATGATAAATTGACGGCATTTGAGAGTTTTCAGAATACAAAATAGAATTGTTGTTCGTAGGCATTAGATCCATGTTCAATGAAATTAATTTGTCAGAGAAACAATTGCATTCTAATTTGTTCCTAAATTTGAGCACCACAGCTCCACCCTTCCTTGTACTGAGAAGTACGGTATCAAGTCGTTGTATAACAACTGTGTTGCTGTGAGGAGAAGCTTGCTCGGATCTTGATTTTGGCTTCGGATTGAATTTATTCACATTGCGGTTAGCTTGTTTATTCTGGTTTTCAGGGGAGACCAAAGTTGATTTGGCTGTAGATTGAGGTGTTTTTGAATTTGATTTTTTATTTTGAGGATGAACTAAATGAATGCGTAAACGAAGTTGTCTGACTTCGACGCATCCTTTACGAGGAGTAACAATGACAAGATCATCATTACTGCTATCATCATTTTGAGAAGGGCTGATAGAAGTAGAAGCATTATTGGTTGGATGAATGTATTTTTCCCAACCTCTTACATTAGTATGTCTGTAGACTTGAACCAACCATTCTTCTGTTTCGGATCTTAATTTCAAATGACCTTCCATGAGACGAATGAATCCTGTGTTACGATGTCTTTTGCTTTTAAAAACGTTGATTTCATCAAAGAGTCACAAATGCGCTGATTTGAATTGAAAAAAGAAAAAATAAGCAATCGAGTTGTTGTAAGAACAATATGATGATCATATGAATGAAAAAGTTTGCTATTTTGGAGGGAAAGAAAAAAATGCTGGAAAAAAATTAGAATACATCTCAGCGTAGAATTTGGTACTTCTTTCTCTCTAGTATTAATTCGTGTCTGATAGATACAAAAATGCAGCTTCCATTCAGATCTTTTCCATCATGAAATACGCTGATGCTACGTGTCTGAACTTTGAAGCACTGCCTTATTTATAATGAAGCCTTCAATGCAACATCAAATTATTATTACAAATTCCATTTTGAGAACGAAACATTTCGAATTCAAGAAAAGTTGAAGACTAGTACGACAACGTTGCACCGACAAATGGATAGCATCGAATAAAACAAAAGTAAAAGAATTAACATGTATTGCAGGAACATTCATGTTGTAATATGGTGCATGCTACTAAAACAAATAGGATCCACATCGAACGACAGTTCGAGCAATCATCATAAACGCAAAAGTGATTATAACTTGCCATCCAGATATAGCTTTATAGACGATAAACCTTACGAGAACAAACGCGATCGAGATACGACTGCAGGCTTGCTTCAAGTTCCATGCGCAGTGTTACCCAAACCCAACAAAATAAAATCTCGCAACGAGAAAGAAATTGAAGATGATGATTTAGATTGTCCTGAATATTTGACATTGGGCGCAATGGACGAAGAATTAGAGGAACTTATCAAGAAAGAATCGAAATCGCTCACAGCTTTTATTGATACAGGAGCTCAAGTAACAGTTATGCCATTCTCCACAGCACGACGGCTGCGTTTAACTCATTTTATCGATCGTCGATTTGCAGGCCAAGCTACTGGAGTAGGGACAGTGAAAATTATTGGCAAAATTCCACGGCTGGTAATCTTATTAGGATATCATCAGGATTATGATGGAAATAAAACAAATGGCATAGTGCAAATTTGCAAAGACGTTACTATATTAGGAATTGAAGAACGTCAAAGGAATACCAATAATGGAACAACAAATGTAGATCTCTTAATTGGATTAGATGTGCTAAAAGAGTTGGATTCCTGTATTGATATTCGAGAAGGTATTTTGAGAGTTTCTCTGTCATGTCCAAATAACGCTATCATCAATAAAAGTTCTTCACGTTCAAAACTTGATAATGATGATTGCAATAAAGCGATGGACGTGGTGATACCGTTTGTAAGCAAAAGCAAAGGTAGAGACAGCACTAAATTGTTGACTTCCAACCTAATAAATAATTCAAATCACAGAAAGGAACGGAACGATAATATTCGTTATGGAAAGCTTTCCAAGAAGCGTTCTAATCGAATATGGCATGAGTTTGACTCTGTGGAAGAGTATTATAATGACATGGACCCTGAAGGTAGTGATGATGATGATGATGATGATGATGATGATGATGTGCAATACAAGGGTGTTGATTTATCGGGTGTATGAATTTATTTAAGTTATCTAAAGTAGGAGTGTCTGAAGGGAACTGTTTATCATCAAAATAATTCATAGAATCCTCAAGAAATAAATACATCATTTGTTTCAATAATGTCATTTTTCTAGATTAGCTGCTGATTCCAATTTGGATCTTTTGCTGTTTCATAGCAGCAGACTGCTGTTTCTGTTGCTGTTAAACAGTGAGTTGAGAGTTACATACATGCTTACATTCATATTTGTTGTGACGTAATTTTGAGACGGGCGGGATAATATAATTTACTTACATGGAAACCTAAACGCAACTAAGTGCGTAAGAGTACTATATATGCCTTTATTTGAATGTTTGTGTTCCTTTTCTGTGTCGTACCGTATCGATATCCATACAATGATGTCATCCAGCAAATCTAAACTTGATAAGCGATCCACGTGAATAGTTACGTAGAGATTAGATACATACATGATAGATCCGTGGTGCGTAACAACTGAAATTCAAAGGGAGTTCTATCCATATATCATCATATTTTGATGATTAGACTCTGGTATGCTTATATCGTAGGATTATATAATTGTGATTGTTGATATCATTATCATCAATCATACATCAAGTTGAAGTGAGAGAAGTTTGCGCAGTGTGTGGTGTGTTTATCGAGTAGGATGAAGACTGCTGTTTACTCGAATGGAATCGCTTGTTGCATCGGCATGAGCATATTGTTTGGAATGAGGATTGAAGCATACACATTACCGACATTACCGTTCTTGTCAAGGAGTGTGAAAAATACTTGTAAGATTTCTTCCTTCTATGGTTATCCCCAAACGATGATGAAACATGGAGGGATCTGGACTAAGTCTGCTGAATCATGGAGCTCTTTGAAAATGTCGAGAGATATGGGATTCATTCAAGCATCGGACAAAGATGCTTTAGAAAAGCTGTTTAATAGAAGATGTGATAAAGATCGTCTCATGACAAAGCAAGATGTTAAGTTCATCCCTGCCATAGCTCAACTGTTGCAAGACAAAGACTTGAGCATAGATGAGTTTCAAGAAATCTGGGACAACACGCCCAAATTTCCGCAACCAGTTGAAAAGTCTCTTTTTGAGAAGAGAGAAGACAGGATTGATTTCGGAGCTTTTATGAGAATTTACAAAGAAATCGAAGATTTATTTTATGATTCTGATGAAAGCGAGGATGACTTCTTCAACGATGATAATAATAATCACATTAGTGATTTTTTTGCTAGCGATCCAAACAGTCCCATGAATTCTAGCAACAGCAACAATAATAGGAACAACAATATGAACAATAACAACAACAGCAACAACAACAATAACAACAACAACAGCAACAATAGCAATAACAACAATAGCAACAACAATAGAATGAACGGCAACAATAATATGAACAACAACAACATGAACAACAACAGCAACATGAACAACGGGCAGATGGCATCTCAGCCACCTTCCAATCAAAGTTGGGGCAACTCCGGATCAGGTCCAGCAGAACAGGATTGGGCTTCATCTTCTTCAGGCACAGGACCAGATCAAAATTGGGGTGCTTCCAATTCAGCCCCACCAGAACAAGATTGGTCCAGGGCAGCTTCTTCAACACCTGGCTCTACAAATCAGCCACCAATGGACATGGACGAATTTGATTGGGGTGCTTCAGACACATCGAATGAACCCCCAAACAGGCACGAAAAACGCATGGATATGAATCCTCGTTCACAAGGTCAGGGTCAAGGTCAAGGTCAGGGTCAGGGTCAGGGTCAAGGTCCACCACAATCACGAGAGAGATCTAGACGAAAGAGACCAGCAAAACAAAAGCAATCTGATGAAGATGATGAAATCGAACAAATTGTCAAAACTCTAGAAATTGAATTCAACAATATGTGTGATCCAAAGACTAAATTGATATCCAAAGATCGATTGAGAGGCTGGGATGAAATCAACCGATGCATTTACGATGGCTCTTTTTCAGAATACCACTTTGAAGCCCTGTGGAAAAAAACTGTTCAGAAATTTAGCGTCACTGGAAAATTAGACTTTAGAGGCTTTCTTCTCTTCTACGAATCCTTTGAAGACAGAATTTTTTCAGCACCCAAGAGAAAACCACGACGGGCTCCTAGAGTCAATGATAATCATTATCCTCCTAGGGATGCGATGCAAAATACTTATGATAGCAATGACGAAATGGTCATGGAATTTGAACATCTTTCCAATCCATATTCGAATATGATTACCAGAGAAGATTTGAGGAATTGGCCGGAAGTTCGTCAAATGATGGGAAGTGGTATGTTAACAGAACATGATTTCGACATGTTATGGAAAAAAACTATCAGAAATTTCAGTGTTACCGGAGGATTGGACTTGAACGGATTCATGATGTTCAATCAAAGTCTGGACAATCATCTTATGCACAATCAAAACAACAGATATGATGATTATGATGATTATGACCACAACGACAACTTTAATGATTACAATGACTATGACGACTATAATGATGATTACTTCTAATGCACATCCATCCGAAAATAGGTATGTTCAACCTTTGATTTTGTACAATGCATACATATTTTTCTCTAAATCTTTTCTATGATTCCATGCATTCTATGTCAAAGGTTTATCCAGTATATTTCATATGGATGAAATTACTCTTCACGTTACAAATCAGTTTTTATTTGGACCCCACTTACACTAGGAGCATAATCGCATGTAGAAATCAAGAAATAAGATAGATGTTCAACATCTTTAGAAAAGGATTTGTTACCTACAAATAAATTTGAGGTGGTTATCCAAGACAACAATTTGAACGTGTGTTGGTATTGTATTGGATTGTATTGGAACGCCCAAAACAATCAGTAGAAAATAGTGCATAGCTTTAAATCATAAACTAAACTAATACTTTAATGACAATGAAGACTCTCTTTCTCTAGATATTGAAATTATTGGTATAGAAATAATATCGGTACCGTAGCTTGGTTAGCTTTTGGTGACATTATATACGGTTTTTGGTTTTGGTTTTGGTTTTGGTCTAGAATATTTTTTGGACAGGGTTCAATGCCTACGCTAAGGTAGAGCCAAAGAGACCTTCCAGTCATACCTAAGTCCATAGTTTATGCATATGCTTATAAAAATAAGACATCGACCTTCAGCATGTAACTATAACTGAATATGGAAGTGGTTAGTGGTTGTACATAAGTACTATCTGAATCTAGCGGAAAAATAATAACGTATCAGTTAAAAATAACGGACTGATATTGATTAGTTAGAAATAAATATAATCTTATAATTTTATGTTATACGTCTTATCAATGATGAATCAATGGATG
>Ga0209092_10000590_pt1 | contig 36026 bp, 27 predicted proteins | sample FraStrMetagenome_FD_187446 | JGI IMG/M metagenome (GOLD analysis project Ga0209092, IMG submission 187446) | Marine eukaryotic phytoplankton communities from Arctic Ocean - Fram Strait ARC3M Metagenome (SPAdes) (version 2) | ecosystem: Environmental > Aquatic > Marine > Oceanic | place: Fram...
CTCCAACAAATTGGAGAATGTTTGAGACACGTTGTTGGTCATGATCAATGTTTACCTGTTGTTTCGGTCTCGTAAAGGAAAACCTTCTCTTGCCTTTTGACCTAGATGATGAATTCATTTGGTAGATTTAATTGTTTAAGTTCTGTTCACACAATTTTGAATTGAAATGTTTTTTTGAAAATAATATGATACTTGTACGATGCATCTGTTGTCTTCTTTTCTCAAGAATTTGTTTAAATTAGTGCTATATGTTTTATAAAGTTTGAAAGGATTCTATTTGCAATTCTCTCTTGGACTGCATATATGCCTTTTTTTATAAATTTAGCGAATGACCGGAGGAAAAATCATGCCACGTAAGCACTCATCTTATTTATAAAATGAGCTTGTAAGTAGTTTGTTCGCTAATTTCGAGAACATTTATCCACATTTAACCACATTTAACATAGACGTCATAGATTTAAACAGCTTCTCTTACCTCATGTTTAGTGTCGTGGTCTGAGTACAAAGCTAGGTATTTTATTGAGAATGATTATTAGTTGTACGGTACGGTAAGGTAACAATTGAAATTGCTATGTAAATTTTTGGACATATGTTTTCGGAATGAGAACCATTGCGATAAAATAATGACTGGTCGCTCTGTTTATCTGCATTCGACCAGAAAAAGTCCAGTAGGGACAGATACTATTTACTTATAGATATTAATTATTTAATCTACAAGTTATTATTATTAATATTATTAATGACTGGAAACTATTGGAGCTACTTTTGTGATGAAACCTCCTGAAGCGATTCTTAGGTGGCTGACTTAAAATTCTGCATTTCACATAACAAAAAATCTTGCTGATCACAAAGTTCTCTGAACTGATTTTTTGCACTAATGCACATAAAAAAGATATACCTAGTTCAATGCTCAACATTATTGAAATTTCTCGAACTTCTGCCATTTGAGGAGATCATGTTTCAAAAATCTTCGAGAATTCATTATTTTCTTCATTAAAACGAGAATCATCACGAAAAATTGGATGATTTTTTATTGATTATATTCATACACTTAGAAGATTCCATGTTTTGTTGGGACATGCAGTATTCTTGCACTTTTCATGCCAGTAACATATTAAATCTAGGAATAATTCTAGAAGAGACAAGTGTTATGAATTAAAAACAAAACAGTGATTGATTTAAAGCAACAACGCATAGGCAGGACTGCAAAAACGAGAAAATATTCCTCAAAGTGCGGTCTTTGAAGTTTCTATCATGATTACTTTGTATTTGACTGAAATAGGTATAAGGGTGGTTTACCAGTTTGATTCGTCAAGTTCTCAAATGACTGACTCTTTCTTAATGTACGAAAATGCGTGGGTTTGGAGGCATTATTGAATTCTTTATCTGAAAATTCAGACTCAACATGACCAAAACATATCGAGTTCAATACTGTCCAAAACCAAGATGCATCGACTTCATCTACACCACATGTAAAATGATTGGGACTGCCATTACAACCTCGGAGTTAACCAGAAGTATCTTATGATGACCCTAACGAATGCGATGGAGAATCAGGTGCACAAGAGACATTGCAATCATTTCTCAATGAAGTATACCTGTGCACAGGTCCATTTGAATCGAATGATTTTTCAATGCTATTCCTATCAGTTTCCCTACATATATTTGATGATGAAGACGATTCATCACTTTCAAAATGTGAATTTTGAAAATTTGATACAACCCTTTCTACTCCACAAGAATGCATATCTTCAAAACTTTTGTTGGATGTGATGGCATCGCAAGAGGCATTTAGTGAAACTATATCAATCGCATCATTTTCACTACTCCAAGAACTTTTTTTTGCTCCTACCATCATAGGTGCCTGTAAGAGTGGATGCCAAAGAAACGTTGGTAGATGGATCTTTGTTGACTGTAACCTCAGGAATATCATGACGGTGTTTCCTTCGAGTTTTACGTTTTTTTCCTTTTGATTTCTTTTTTGATGAAATCTTGATAACTGTCGATTTTTCATTTTGATCGGTTTCAATTTGAGATCCGACCGCTTTTGCTGCTTCTTCATTGGTTATATTTTAATCATTGGAAGACCCAATCAAACTTATGTGTAATATAGCTCTCTTTCCTATCACATTGATACGGTTCTTTTTCTTCGTATCACCTCTGGTATTGGTGTATGAATTTGAGGAAACCTTTTCAATCTCACCCATATCAAAAGACATCTTGCATCCACAGATCCTTCATTTTCTCCTGTATCATCGGAGTTGAAATATTCATGAATTATTGGGGAAACATACAATAATAACTCGAGATAGTTCAAGTTACATGAAAAGCTTGTTTCATTTTCGTCATCTACGGATCCCATTTTTGTTTCTAATTCATCATGGATAATCAGGACACTGTCGAAAAGTTCACATCGTGTATCTGTCCCTTTCAAGACGTAGTACATTCCAAGGTCTGAACCATTTTTTGGAGATGTCACAGAAGATACTCTTCCTTGGAGTACTTGATGAGAATAATTACTTTACAATCCAGTCAAATATAGATACCCGGTGAAAAAAGCACTTTTCCCAAAGTCTAACGCGGACATAAGCTCCGTAGGATTGAAAATCTAAAAGAGCTGGAGAATATACCAGAGCAAAAAATTCAAGCATGTGCAATATAGCTGGACCGGTCGAATTGTCTGGAACGGGAATATGTTGACAAAACTTTTTGCACCAGGTGTGTCCAACGTGGTGTACTGTTTTTCTTTTTTGAGGAGTTCAACTCCATTTTATTTGTTTCAACCTCGCACGATTGTTCATTGGAAATCAATATATTGAATTCGCCTTTAGAATCAATTTGCTTTTTTATGGAAGCCTTGCAAACTTTACGATAAAGTAAACTTCCATCCCATCTCTTTCGATCAATGCCCTGTTCAGCTGCTAGAAGACGCATGTTTCGTACTCTATTTTCACCATCTATGGTCACTCGAACTATAGCTTCTGGATTTTCAATGCTTTCCCAATACTAGTTAGTTGTTGGTAACTTTTTTCGTGCTTTGTTTTTTTTAATTTTTTGACCTTGTTGAGATATTAAGCTGTCCCAAGATTTCTCTTCCCGATTCTTTTTACGAAGGGACCCTCGAAATGATGAGCTCTAAGAAGGTTTTTGTATGTGCCATGAGGATCTTTAAATAGATTTTTGAAATAATGTCACATTTTCAAAGCGGTATCTATATTGAACCGAGAGTTGAAATCAAAATATACTTTCCAATAGAAATTACAACCCTGCTATGCTGTGATGAAATCACGCTTACGGGTCATAATTATGAATAGGATAGACTAATTACACCTATGTAATAAATAGATCACAAATTGAAAGCTACTCGTGATTTTTCTCATTACATTTACAAAATGCATGAAGGTTTTCATAGTTGGTCATTCATGATTCAGTTTTGATGGAGAAACATAATTTCAAAAGTTCAAAGCATCGGCGATCAAACAGCAACTACATCAACATCGGAAACATCTTTCTTAGAGTCGTCGTCAATGGAAAATTCACTGGTGTTTTTTTTTGATACGGCTATAACATTAGTGCCACTGTTTAAAGATATGCGATACAAAGGATCTTCAGTTTGCACATGAACATTTTTTATTGTAAACGCCTTACATATGTGTCGCCGTTTAATTTCACCACAGTGTTGACAGATATATTTTCCTCGTTTTTTTCCCGTTTGTGATGCGATGTTCTTTTTTATTGTTGGTTTTTCTATTGGTGGTTTTTCTATTGGTGGAGGAATTTTTGCTTGCCCCAGTGACGTTTCACGAACCAACCATGCATTACTTTTCGGCATAATAAATTGGTGCATTCCTTCTGGATCATATTTTTTGTGCAATTCAATTGATTCTTCATAAAGTTGAATTCGCAAGTTGATATCAGTAGTTTTCCCTGGAAGATCATGGTCTTGAACTATGTCATTATCATCAGCAACTGAACCCTCACTTTTGTCTGCCTTTTCGTCTAACTTCGAAAAATGAGGCTCTAAAGAAACAAAATGTTCCTGTTCATGTGGTGATGATAGATGGTCAAATAATGATTCATCTTGTTGTGAGGGGGATCGAAAAATCTCTATATGAGGTAATTCGGGATATACTGATGCATCATCACTGTGTTTTAAACTTGTCAAATTGGATAGATTTGGAAGCACATTTTGTTCAGCACTTTGACAGCGATGATTTTCGTTTTCTCTTCTTTTTGGGTCAATAAAGTCATCATTCGGTCTTTTTGACATGTGTATTTTGTATAAATTCGAGTATAGTATCAATAATTGAGGATGCTTGATTGGAGGATAATAAAAATTCAAATTTGTTGCAATGATCCATTCCATGGAAATGTTTGCAAAAATAAATACTCATTAATATTATTGACAATGGCGGGAATCACTTTTTCCTTTTTTGCACTAATTGATTGGAGAAAAAAATCACCATGAAATATTCAAGTTCTAGTATATAGATTATTAGGACATTTTCAAACAATATGTGCATGCTACTCAGGAAAGTGATACTCAAAAAGGTTCTTGTGATATTCTTTCATGAAAAAATTAGCTGTTATATTTTAAAACTAAGCTTTGGACCTAGAGATCTCTTCTGCCTTTACCGTTTTTTCTTAAATTTTTCTTGGAAGTGATAATGCATATAATAATAATGATGAACAACAACAAAAAAGAGCACGCCTTGAAAAAACCTTCTAAGGAAAAGGATGAATTACTATCATACTTTTTGTTTTTCTCTCTAAGATGCTGATGACGATTATGGTTGTTTTGTGCTTTATCGTTCGCCTTTGGTGGGAAAATACGATTCATCTTTTTCTTTTCTTCTGCAAAACTTCTGTGGTCTCCGTAATAATCATGCTTATCTTTACTATTGGTTGGAACTCCTCCTATTTGAATGTTTTTAATACGTTCATGATCATGCTTTAAAACCACCGATTCGCGCATTTGGTGCATTCGTTCCATTGCTATTTTTCTCTGTTCAGTTAATAATTCATCCATATGACGATTCAGCTCGGCATCTTGCTCAGCAGATGACAAGTCTTTATCTAGGGCAATATGTTCCACTAAATTTTCTTCTTCGGGAGTCAATTCTGGTTGAAACTGGAATCTTACATGTGGTGTTAATGTTACAGCCTCATGTTCTGTTGCCCAGCCAGCCCATACTTCAACACCTCCCTTAGTGACGACAATCGCTTCCTCTTCAAGTCCTTCGGTTGCAGTATCTGCTTTATCATCATCCTCGAATACTTTTGATCCAGTATCAACTTCCAAAAAAATTTCTGTTTTTCGTCTACCATAAGCTCTCCTACCATCACAACCAACTCCGCCTTTATTTTCTGCATAAACAAATTCTCCTCCTAAACTACTTTCCATAACGTATTGTAGATCTCCTAATTCCATGTTCATAGGATATTCCAAAGTGAGCTTATATTCCATAATTTCAGAGCCGGTATCATCATCATTTTCATTATTGGTTTCATCTGATGCGGAATCCAAATACACAATGGATGTACCGTCTTCTTTCAATTCGTGAGCCGTTTCTAATTTTTTATATGTCTCATCATCCTGCTTCGTCCAGACTTGAATTGTGATGGAATCTGGGTAACGTGATGATGTTACGGGAAGTATTTCATTGTTCATTACAATTTCTTTGGGTTGTAAAAATGTCCAGCATGAGAGAGAACGCTCAACAAACCATGAAGCAAAACCTAAACTGAAAGAGGGTAGAACAAACAGTAGAAAGGTTACACTTAGTGAATGCTGCTTGGTCGTCATCCTTGTAGACATCTTGTGTTCGCATTAGGATAAAGTTTGTCTATGAAACAGCAGTTCAATGTTTCGCACGACTTGCAATTACGGTTAGCATTTTTCAAAAGTCTGTTGTCTACAGTACCCAATTGATACAATCATGAGTAAGAAATTCTTGAAAAAAGCGAAAATATGACTGTAAAACAAACTTGAAACAGTACCCTGCATGTTTGATTCTAAATGATAAAAGAACTAGAAAGGGTCGGTTGGACTGTTTTATTTACTACCTCCATTGTCAGATCGAAAGTAATGATACAAGTAATTGATTATAATAAATTAGTTGATAATCTTCATTTTCATAACAGAATAATTGCCATATGAATCTTCTTCTGTTTCCTCAAGAATTCTTTGCACGGTAGATTCAACTTCATGTGTATAAGTCACTTCTATCTCGATTTCATTACAAAGACAACACTGCATTTTTAGCTTTTGAACTTGCTGGCGTTGTATTTTGATTCGTGGCTCATTGATTATTTAGAGGGTTTATATTGAATGATTAAGATACAAATATGTTCTTCCTAGAATGCAAAAAAGATTTGATCTCGAAAGGCCATCATATTAATTGTATTCACATTCTACCCATGATTGCCTTCATCAAATATTGACTCGTGTATGAACATGTATATGAAACACATTACCTTAGGAATCACACAAACAGCAAACTTTACTTATCATTCCACTGATGGCTGCACTTGCAGCATTTGTAAAATACGCTCATAGGTTCATCGGCACTTCGAATTTGCATTTGCATAAAATAGGCTTCGTGATGAGAACACTTAGGACATACTGTCCGTGTCCGATCCACGTTTTTCCATGCTTCAGCTCCACCCAAAATGTCATCAACCATTTTTCGATTCAGATTTATTTTCTTTGTAAAGTTCTGACGAATTTCACAGCTATACGGACATGTCCGACATGAGAAAATGGAGAAATTTTCATTTGTGATATATATTTGAAGGAGTGTTCCGTCGAGAGGACAGAACCACATTTTAAATGTTTTTTTCGCAAAGACTAATTGTGGATACAGAGAATATTAGATTGAATAGAAATGATGTAATCGGATTTGTTGTATCCAAACCGTATGTATTTGTATTGAAGGAAATGATTTTTTGCTGTATTGGGAACAATATTCAAACCTAAAGAGTCTGTGATGCTTGTTCTTGTTGGTCGCTGAATGTATCTAACACTCCTCTCAACAATTAAGACGTGAATTTCTTTAATATATTTACCTACGTGGGATTCATATTGCTGTCTCTGATTGTTTTCGTTGGCTGGCTGTAAACAAACTGCGGAAAACTCGAGTTTTAAGACCAGATTTCAATGTTTCCATGTCACAGCAGCTGAAATAGATTACAAAAAAACTTCAACATTTACTATGCCTCGCAATGTAATTATTCCATACTATACTACTATTAGGAATCTGTTCTCCAAAATCATAAGTGAAATGGCTTGAACAACAGATACAGAAATATAGGTATTTGATTTTTTTGTGTTTCATTCTACTCTTTATTCAGGTTTCGGAACGTGTATTCGTAAAACAATTTTCCACAATTTTATTAGATTTCTCGAAAAAGATGACCAAAATGCATGAGATGATTTCTCTTATAGATATGACAGAATATTTATGAATGGTCTTGGTCCATATAAATCGATTCAGCTATATCGAAGAATTTTTTTCAGTTTTAACCAGAACGGGGTCAACGAAAAAAACATAAAACAAGCTATAGCAAAAGGAGTCATTTGAAGTGCATGCGTTAGAAAGTTATGAAGCGAGCTTATTGCCCTTTTATTATTAAGCTTTTGATAAAGTTATTATTCTGGATTTGAGGTGCTCAGATATCTAACCCAAATTACACGATATTGAATATTAAGCACCATGAAAAAAGTTTTTAGGAGAGTAATAAAGATCCGGATAAGTTATCGTTCTCAACCTTATCCTTTCTGAAACGTGCTCATGAATGTAGCGTCATTGGTAAATGTAATTCTTCAATTTGCTCGTCCTCTCTTAAAGATTCTTGTTTGTTTACCTAATCTTTACCTTCACCGAGCTTCCCTTGAAATATCTCCTGACAAAGAATTGTAAAAAGAGAAACAAGTATGAACCATACATGGTAAATGCCCCAATATTATTTTCTTTCTGAATATGACATCTTCCATTGTCGTTGTCAAAAGTACGAAAATAAAATGCTAAAATAGTAACGATAATCCCCACAATCATTTGGCTGATTTGTAATATAGTGACAATCATGGGTTTTAACCATTTTGGTTTGCACCTCGCAGCCACCAAGCTGTAATAGCCATACATGATTCCATGCACTGCATAGTTCATGCAAACGAAAAAGAGACAAAATGGAGAGGCTGTAACATAAGAGTGCCAGCAGTAAAGAAGAACAGTTATGTGATGGTACCAATGAAGGAAAATCAGGGGCTTTTTATGTACGATAATAAAGAGCGTATCGACAAGCTCACTGTTTGAATACAAGTTTTCGGAATTGATTATTGGAACAGAAATAAAGAGAATCAGATAATGGAATCGTCACTATAAAATGCAAATAAGGATTCATTTATCCAATAACAGAAATACATGTATGATGTTTCAAAACTTACGGAATTTTACTGAGGATAAAGAGTTGTACCCATAAACCTGAAGATCCAGATCCATGAGTCGATACAGGATCCGCACAAAAGAAGACTTTTAGTGGTAAAGTCCTCATATTGTGCACAAGCATTGGAAATGTGCGAAGAGCACCGATCAATGAAAAGATAGAAAGAAAAATATTCCAAAATACCTATGTCATATTGAAAAGTTATATAATGAATTTTGTTGTAAGATTTGGCGTACAGTAGATCCTGACTCCAAAATGAAATTATTCCTTACCAAGCCTTTTCTCCATTTGAAAGGTTGTCTACCTTTCATTAAGCTCTTTCCTATTAAAATAGCTACACCATAGAAGATTACTATTGATATAGGAAAGTGTGGTCGGGCCTTCATCCATTTTTGAACCGGAATTGGATCGTAAAACTTCTCCCATCTGAATCATTTTATTGGAGATTATGAAATAAACAAAAGCCATTGTTTAGAAACGCGACAAAAAAATGAAGGTTGTGACCTAAATTCATGTATCGAACATTGGCAATGTAATCAAGTATCCTTTCAAACGGAATATGACTTCTATGCGTCAAAAATCTGTTTTCTCACATGTTCATAGATCCATGACCACTGAGGTTTCAGAATATCTGAGATGGTAAATTAGAACTGGCGTGAAACGTACCCGAAATAAAATTTCCCGAAAGAAGGGTAAAGACATGATATTTCATGAAAGTCGGCACCTGTTTCTACTTTACCGATACAATCATCTGATCGAAAATAAGCAAAAGGATCCATCGGATACGTCGTTCTCTGGGAATTGGAGGAAACTACCCCCACAGTTTTAGCCTTTGCTAATTGTCTTACTTAGTTAAAATAAATACTGAGAATACCACAATTTGCTTCAATGTTATAAAGAACAAAAAACAAATACAACTTAAGCTTCTACGTACTAAGTTTGAACTTTAAATAATTTTGATCTAGATTATATTTTTGTACTAAATTAATTGAAGTTGCATGTGACTCATATGTGATCCATTTAAACGTAACTTCGATCAGCATATTCCCACAATCAGATCAAATTATTAGGTCAATCGGAACAACCGATCTATTTGTATATATATAAGGATGCATGATTTTACGTTGAAAATTTCGATATAAATGCTTTTGAAAAACATTTTGCACATACGATGACGAATCAGGGATATAGGAAATACGGTATATTACAATATATACCGCACTTCCGGGGCAAAAAACGGGCGAAAATAAAAAATAATTAAAAAATATATAACGGTTCTTTCCAAATAAAGTGTATTTATTTTAACAGTTTTCGCAACATAACAATCGTAAAATTCAGCAAAAAGCCTTTTTTCTCACTTTATATTATTGTGGTTTTGACTTCCTTGTTCACGATCTATTGCATCCCATAAGTCGTCCTTATTTGCAGCATGCGCAAGGGCTTGAAGGCTAGAAGCTTGTGGGCATTCTTCTGCAAAATCAAAAGGTTGATTTTGCCTCACATCTGCAAAGCTTTGATAACTAACATCCATGTCAGCATCATCATCCATATCACACTCACCTTCATAATAATTGCTGCTTTTACCAGGGGAGAGTTCAAATAATAATAAAAAAAATATTCATGTGGAGATCACAGCCACATACAACGTAGAGGCGGTGTGACCCACAGTTTCTAGTCCTAGAAACTCTAATGATTTTATGGGACTTAATCGCAGATTACACATGATCCCTTCGTACAAAATTACGTATCTCATACTTATCGATTTTATCACGATTCGCTTGGCATCCTATGCTCGCCTCCAGTCTCGCGATCCAATTACGAATGCTTCTATTGGTACTCCTGCAATGATTACTGCGTTTAAGGAGGTGGCGATCCTCGTTTCTCAACATCCATAGTTTCCGCTGGTAAAATGTAAGTAATTCATGGGCTTTCATTTTTTCCTTATCTCAACTGTTTCAACTTGGTTTGTATGGATCGTATTGCATCGGTGTACCCACAGTCCATGGCTGCATTCACGTACATCGCTTATCATACGTTTTGACCACTTTTCGCCACTGTAGGATATGGGTAGGTCTGGAATGGTTGCATAATGTTGTTGTTGAGCATACTCAAGACTTTTTGGGTGGACACCTTTCAAGAACAAATTCTATTCTCCCAGGGTTTGGATGTCTTGGAATGCTTGCCTGATTTTGCTACTATCTTCACCATGACTAAATTGTACCTGGAACCCCTGAGTTATTTGACTCACTAGCGCTATAATCATATTTGATAAGATGTTGAATGTTTTCATTGCTTACATTGTTTTCTTTAATGTCGCTATACCCTTAAATCTTCCGAGTTTTGCTACATCCAATTTGCATTTAAATACATACTCCCAATTTTCTACCGAGTTATTGTATAGTGGACACTTGTCGGTATCAGATATATGAAATAATTTTGCGCGTTCCATTACACACCATCATTGGCGATGGACGCATTTGGATTTTCCATATTGGCGTGTTTTGGGATAGGATTTGAAAACTCGTAAGAGGGCTTTCCATTTGATTATTTTCATGTACCGGCTGTTGATGTGAAATGATTTAACTAACGCGGCTTCTGCCGAGTGTCCAATTCGAAAATCCTGTAGACGGGTTAATGCATTCAATGTTGGTTTGTCAAATGTCAAGGAAAGCAGGGGAGAGTTCAAATACAGCAAGTCTTGAATCGGATTGAGGGCATAAACTAGATTACCAGCTCGCGAAAAAAAAGCTAGCTGTGAAGCTGGCTTTTCCGCAATTACTAGTTGATTATGCCCTGGAGGATGATTTGCGTTCTGGTAAGTTGGTACCGAGACGCTGTTAGGTAGATTATTTTGTTGAGAGTTTTTAGGATTTTTTTGCTCTTCATGTGGCCGTTTGTTTGCGAAGCCTTTGACAAATTGATCAACATGATGATGTTGATGCATTGTCTTTGCCTCTCTCATCATCCTTTCTTTTTTTGCCGCCGCGAGTTTTGATTCAAAGAGGTCTTGAAAGGATTTTGAGCTGACACAGTCCTTTCTTGAGGATCAGAAGCATCCAGTGGTGGGTCATACTCATTGTTGCTGGATCTTGAAGGAACTAAGCGGATACCAGGCAACGGCTCTACAAGTTTCGCTTTCACGCGCCCCACGCCCACAAGCTGGATGTGAAAGAAGAATCCGTCCTGCCTCTATAACCCCAGACCCTGCCATCAGCCCTAACAAGTTGCGATGATGCATGCGCAAATGCAACCATCCTAGCATCCGTTTTCGAAAAGAAAGGCCTTCTAGAGGCGCCTGAAACGACTCTACATGTCTCTCTGCGTCAATGAAGTTGCTTTGATAGTATCGACAATCGATGCAGAGCGTCATTCCACAAGGTGAGATGGTTGTCTTGATGGTCTCACTTTTTGCGCTTGACAAAAGATAAACTTTAACACAAATCATCTGATATTGTCTCTCATCAATGAATTGATAGAGAATAAAAGGTAAGAACAGCTTAGGTTGTTTATCTACCATATTAATTGATAACAGCCTACTAAGAGCCTTCGTTGCGCCTTTGCTTCGATCTCTTTTTCCTAATGATTTTCTAATAAAATATATAAATAAATATTACAATAAAATGAAATTTGATTTATGCTTACCTTCGGTAAAATTAACTCTTGTAGGAAGTTTGCCTTCTTGGATCAAATGATTGATTGCTTCTTCTCCAAGAGGAGCGACAACACTGAAATCCGTCACAATATTACTAAATTCGATGCAAATCTAGTTTTCGGATAGATACCGTACAAGCCTGGACGTGTCTGTTGGACATTTGCGGCTTTATAATTGCAGGGTTGATAACCTTATCAACTATCTCTTTGTGAAGCTGCACTGCAGCGTTGCATGTCTTTAACCATGGTCTAGCTTCGACGTCTATAAATTTGATATTTGTTCTATAGAATATGAGATGAAATTCTATCGAGAAATTGAAGCCTATTCATATTTTGGCCGAAAAATGGATTGTTGTAAAAAAACGTTTAAATAATACTATTCACATGGAAAATTAGTCATCATTTTATCTAATTAGTTATCTAAATAATCCCAAACACATTTACAAAAATTCAAACGAAAACAAAAAAATTTGTAAACTTTTTTATGCAAAATTTTTGGCTTTTGCCCGAAGAACGATTGTATCTGTAAGCGGGTACTTACAAATGACATATCCCTATTACCACGTCGTTTTCTAGCTGAGGGAAATAATTGCGGTAATCGCAGTCTTCAACAATCAATATCTTTATATCCGAGTAATCAATTTTCAAAGTTGATCGCAACTTTGAAAATTGGTTATTCGGATGTAGAGATACATAAGATAAATGAACCCCCCCGAATTACCAAGTAACGCAAAAGGATTATTTTCGAAACAAAAAAATCAAAAGTTTTTGGATGTTTTAGCTATCATTTGTCGATATATTTAGATAAATTATTACCTATATGTATTTTACAATGACTGTACTGTCTTCAATTCTACGTTTTATTTAGTGACACCAGAAAGTTGATTGATTCTTGAATCCATTAATTTGTTATGATTTGGAGGCAAAAATACAAAAATTACGTACCTTTTCATATTAACTTGTCACACATTCTATGCATGTTTCTATGCAAGAAGAACAAAAGAATTTTGTGATATAAGGTTTAATTAGATTAGTTAAATAGAGATGATCTTGTCTAAAATGACATAACATCTAAGATAAATATATAATTTATTCTCGTAATTATACCCTAATTAAAAAATATGTTCTAAATTCAATTCAATTACGTAAGAAAGAAAAAAATTAAATTTATTCTAGCATGAATTATAATGAAAATTATAATTCATTCCATCAAACCCTTTCATCATGGTGTTGAGGTATAACAGGACTGCGTTTGTCCACCGCGCAATGACGTTCGCAGAGACAGAGGTAATGATATATGAGCATGCGCTCATTCTCTACAACCGTCGCTCGCTTTCGCAACGCACCTTCAATGCTATGTTCGGTGCCAGCAACACCGTGATCGCCAAGCTGTGGATGCTGGTAAAGGAAAATGCGCCACTTGCTCCTGGACCAGATGGATTTGTGCAGCCGTCACACCTTCTTTGGGTGCTAATGTTCCTGAAGCAGTATGCTGTAGAGGAGGTCCTAGCGTGCACAGCAGGTGTGACAGCTAAGACCTTCCGCAAGCATGCCAGGAAGACAATGAATGCAATCAATTCTTGTTATTCTTCTGTGGTGAGTACTTTTATATCATTTTATGAATAAAAACTAATATTTATTTTTATTTTCCAGATTAATTTGGAAGGCATGTTTGAGAACAGCAATGAAAGTCGGCGCCTCATGTCTGTTGATGGCACCGACTTCAAAATCAATCACCCCTCAACTACAGGAAGCAGTCTCACAAGTTTATATTCGTACAAGATCAACCACTCCGGATTAAGGTATACGGTTGTCTTAAACAAAGGATTTTGTGCGTTGTATGCATTTGGGTATTCCAGTTTTGAAACTGGAACCCACTACTTATCATAAGTTCTCCTAGTACGTATGCCCCCCTCTAGCATTGCCTAGGTCCAAATGTTGCAAACCTATGGACCCAGGTATGAAACAAGAAAGAATGGATTTCATTATATGCGATAATATTGTCTACATAGAACAAGATCCAGAGTTTCAAAACAATTGGAAGAAATGGTCTGAATGGACCATTACTTTCTGTATAGAGTACCATGATAGGCATTGGCCTGAGTGCCTCAGAGCTAACCCGCCCCATGCTAAGGAAACGTTGAGAGACAAGTTTTTAAAGACTATCTTTCCGTACCATGCCTTCATGGAGGTAAAAGAACGCAAAGATATGGATGTATTCCAACATCTTTGAGACTTCATCTTTTGCTTAAACAAAGGTGTAGAAATCGAAAAGTGTTCAACTTTTGTTTTCAACCCTGTAGATCAGGATTATTTCATTCACCCTGAACTACAAAGTATTATGCAATTTCCTATAACACAAGAATCTGTTGTAGGTGTGAATAGCTTATCCACACCTAAAGAATACATCATGTCCATCAATGAATGTGCCTTTGATGGAATGAACGAATTAAAAAACGAGACAGAAACATATCTGCGTCGCTTTCGTAATACATATGAATTTGTTGCTAGCGTTTATTACATTTAACATTACGCAAATATTGCTCATTTACATGCTGCTTCTTACTTGAATATTTCGCCATATCAAGTCATTAGAGCAATAAATGATTATTCTCAACAAATGAACTTTTACAATGTTCATGAAGCTGCGACAGGAAGCCTGATACTTCCTGAAGCACTCAACAAGAAAATTATGGATTGTATTGGCATCATCCGTGTGATATATGGACATAAGCAAACAATCAAATTTGTATCAGAGTTGGGCTGAAGAGAAAAATAGCACTGCTAGAGACACAAAATGGTCAAGGTTGCATTCAAACAGGAAAGAGACCCATGTCCTATGCAATGTACAAGTGCATCAATAATTTTCTGCTGAAGGATGGTTCCTCAGAATCAATATTTATGAGGGTATTCTTATGTGTTACGTGGAATCTGATGTGCAGGGCAAATAACACTACTACCATTCATCTACATCATCTATAATGGAAGGACGATTCACTTGCCATTTACTTCGCGCATATGAAGAACGACCAAAGAGATCCAAGGCACATATATGCCAATCCAATGGACCAAGAAGTTTCTCCAATACTGGCTTTAGGTATGTATTTAAATATATATGCACCATCTCCCAATGAACAGAATACTGAACCTTTATTTCGTCGGGGAGCACATGCAATCCACCCCAAGTTGCAACAAATATTCGAGCTGGATGGACAATGGGGACAATCCAGGACACATACCTAAGATACGAAGCTACAGGGGACCAGTATGTAGGTAGAGTTGCAAGTGGCCTAATATTTTATATAGGTTACACGTGACCTAAATATTTATAATATTTACACACAATAAATCTTTGCGTATGTAGAAATGTATCTACACAATTCTGTACTAGTATGGAAGTATGTGGATCTATACCAATTTCTTTTTATTGCACTCACACGAAGTGACTTTTAGAAAAATTCTCGACATTTATTAGAAAGCCAACAATTTCGTAACTCAAAATACATGACAATTAATGAGAAAGTTATGGAAGCATTTGAAGAACCATTCGAAGATGCGAGGGAAACTCTGATTGAGGATCTCGAAACAGTCAATGATGATGTGGAATCAAAGAACAAAGATAGTGAAACAAGGTGAGATGTTAGATAGAAGTCAATATAAATTATTTGATTTGCTTTCAACTAACTTTTTTATTTCTTATTCATTTTCATTTTCCATAACAGAATGATAGTAGTTGAACAATCACAACAAAAAGAAAAAGAAGAAGTTAGCCAGGCTGTTGTTTGGTTCAATCCTATTTTGGAGAAGCTAAAGTCAGAACTAGATGAAGCCAAGAGCAAGAAGTTAAACCATGCTACAAGGGTACAGTATTTGTCAGGAAACATGGCTTTTATTATTCTTTTGTTTGAAAATTATCCTGAAGTTCTGTTACCCAAGTTTTTGGAGTCCTATAAATCGGTGAAAGAGGCTGAAGAAAAGAAGCTTTTCGTCAGTTTGTGAAAGAGAGCTTAGAAATGAGCAGAGTTTGTCCAATAGATGTAAAACAATTCAAAGTTAAAGTGTTTATGACGTACTTTTTGTCCCTCAAGCGTTCTGATGGATTTTTTTTAGTTTTTCCTGTTGCGACGGCAAGAGGTCTGCATTGATGCACCTCTTTAGCGTATCTGGTATTGTATTTGACATGAAGTCAAAGATCAAATTGTCTGATATGATGGTTGGGCTCAAAAAGTCCATTGCGAATGAGAATTCCAAGAAAAAATTAAGGACTATGGAGGGTAAAGAACACATGGCATTCGAGGTTTACAAACTTACCTGTCAGTTACTGGTGGAGGATGGTAGCCCTGAGTCTATTTTTTGTCTTTGTTTTCTGACCCTGCAGTAGAATTTGATTTCCAGGTCTGAAGCCACAGAGAGTATGTCATTTTCCCAGATGACCTGAGAGAGTGATCATAAAAAGATTTATTTCGCGAGGCACAAGTCAGATCAGATTGGCTTGAACAAAGATTAAGCAAGGCATGTGCACTCCAATCCCTGTTGTCCTGTTGTGTGTCCTGTTAGAGCTTTGGCAAGTTATTGTTTAGCGTTTCTGCTGGTTTTTATTGATGGGGGTAAGTTGTTTCCAGGTTCAGATAAAAAAAGCAGATTTGGTAAGTGTTTGCACAAAATCCTTAACTATAATAAGGATTTGTATCATGCCAAGCATGTTGACCCAGAGGAGCTTGGGACCAATTCTATTAGAAAAGGTGCCACAACTTATTGCTGTGCTGGTGTTCATACTATTTCCATGAATTTTGGGATTCCTTTTTTATCATATAATAAAAGCTTCTAATTTAGAGATTCTACAGACTCCGTGGCATTTTGTAGTGCATGTAAAAAATATACTGATCCATATGTGCTAGGTAGAACCCACGGCAATTCTCCTCAACAGATAAATAATTATTGAGGAACAAAACAAATTTATACGAGATTTAAGGACGGTCATTTCAGAGGAGTTAAACAAACGCGAGCTTGGAAGCGCGGACTTTTTAGTACGAGAGCGATTCACTGAATTGTTTGGCAAATTTGAATAAAAAACGATGGACAAAATTGGCCCCATTACCAAGAACGTAAATTATGAATCAAATAAGTCATCATCTGCATTACAGTCAAGAACAGATATATATTTTTGGTCTGGAAAATTCCTAAGAGTTCCTGAAACATGGGATTTTCCAATGAGGATGACTTTGAAGACAACCTGGTTCTGTTATCATCTAAATGATCACAATCAGAGTATATGTGCAATGAAGCACCTGCCAAGGACTGATGTATACAAAGCTAGTAGAGGGAAAAGAAAATTATGCAATTACCATAAGCTTATGCATTTTATGATTGATAAGGCAAAACAAATGAATTGTTATGTAGATAATCCTGATGAGGATCAGGTTCAAAGTATGTATGAAATGCTTTATAATTCTATTTTTTTAGCTTTCAAAGAATCCAAGATGTGAAAACTTTCTTTGGAGTACTACTCACTTAAATCATATTAGAAAGTTCAACCTAAAGTCTAAAATATAAACCAAACATAGCGTTTCTTATAAAGATTAAATTTTATTTGTTTCTTATGGGATGCATATCCTTTAGTTTTTTTTAGTTTTTGTTCGTTGTTTTTTTACAGGTAATGCAGTGTCATGAGTGGACGTTATATCTATAGCCACTATGATTGATTGATTATTTGATGATTCGTTAACCCTAGTTTCGTAAAATCTCGAGATTAAAGAAATAGATGATGAAAATCTTTGATCACCAGCCAAAGATTCCATTTTGACAAAATTTACTAAATGTGTACATACTACAACTGCTATGTAGGTATATATGAGTGAGACAAAAGATACCAAAAACTGTATGTTGTTGTGGTATGTATTTATTTTACTAGGTGTAATAAGGCGACGTACTTAGACGGACCCTTTTCGACCCGATATCTTAGATGAGTTGAAAGTTAAACTTCACGTGTCTACGTAAAGGTGTCCCTCGTGTAATGCGCAAGCGCAACCACTAGCTAACGTTCTAACATTCTCGTCAGATGATATTTGTGAGTATTAAAATTATAAAATTGTATAAATGACTTGTAACCACCGCAGCAAAAGATAAAAAAAGAAAAAGTATCCCGTGTTCCATATTTCGATTTCCGTCGACCTTAACCTCTCTCTCTCTCAAAATAGTACCATCTTAATCGAGTTCAATATAGATTTTTCCATCATCATCATGTTGGTTCGTGGATGTCAGATTTCTTCGCTGATTCTTTCTCCTTTTCCTTAAGTATTTCCTGATTTCTGCTTCCTGCCTTTCATATTTTGTGCTCGTGCTTCCCGTCTCCTTTACCCATTCCACAGCCTTTCGTCGTACTTCCTCCGAATTCAAGCTTTGTCGGTTTCCCGAATTTCCACTACTTTTTGCAACTGCTTCCTCTATCGGGTCTCCTTGCACCAACGCTTGACATAAACTTACCATCCCAACAATTGTCCTCGGCCCACATTCAGCTTCCGATTGCTGTACTGTGCGTAAATCTACCCACTTGCATTTACATCTATTTGTTGAGAACGCTTCTCTCACCCTTTGAACTATTCTATTTAGACGATTGCCTCTGCCCAACGAGTCAATTACCCACATTCTCTTTATCTTGTGTTGCCTATTTACCACTATGAAGCTCCAGTGCCCGCTTGCGTCCTCGCCGGTAAAAAACGGTATAAGATAGGTACCCAAAGGCTTTTCCTGAATGGCTTTAACAGATCTGAATATTATAGCAAACTCCGTCTAAGGTGCGTCATGAGCTAAATTGTCAATCATATGCGCAGATGCTGTAACCCCAATGTAAATGTCAGTATGTGCTTTGCTTCGTAAATTCGTGATAGCTCTATTCATGGTCCTATTAGACATGTATTTATGTCTTTCAAGTGTCTGCAGTTTGTCCTCCTTGAGATCCCGTTGTTCCTGACTTGACATCCATACTTTTTCAGTTATCCCTTCTTTTGTTCCATTCACACTTTTTGTTTTGATTTTTTTCTGGATGTTCGATGCTATAGATAGCATATTTCGGTCCAAATCGATATTGCGCTTAAGATCGGCTTTTAGAAATTTGTTGATATTTTCGTTAATTGCTTTGAAATGTGTCAAAGCAGTACCTAAGCGCAAAGTGGGGGGCTGATCCCTATCCGTGGATCTGGATATCGAGGAACTCATTGTTTGAATAATGTTTTTTGTACTATCGGTCAAACGCTTTTGTTCTGGAATGTTGGAATGATTCTGATCTAGTGGTCTCAATGCCTGAAGGAAGATTTTGTGTTGAGGGTCGTTGGAGGTCTTATCGGCGATGGAAGTTATTTTGCTAGCTATTGCAGAGTCTGTTCCTGTTTTGTTGTCTTGAAGAATGTTGATGCATTTTCCTATTGCCGTATGTTTCCTGGAACATCTCTGACAGTGTTTTTTGTTGAACTCTATACTATTTGCTGTTTTACGTACGAAATGAAACTCGCTGAAGTCTTTGTTACACGTAATGCCCTTACAACTTTTCTTCCTTATAGGATTGTTCATATCATTCTTGAAACGGACTCGTTTTCTTTTGTGTGATTTGTTATTTTTAACGGTTTCACTTAGACAGGATTTTCTCAAGATGGAGGGTTGCGTTGGAATCTCATGATCCTTATCGTGAACATTATTGGTGTTAACAGCGGTGATTGCTTTTGCCTTGTCTTCAAACTCGGATTCTAGAGATGAACTGATTGTACCGATTATACTGTGTAGACCCATGACTCTGGCTCTGAGCACATCCTTAGTTGCATTCCATCTTGTCTCATATCCGTTCTGAATGCATCTGCAAAGGTCGGTATCTGTATAATATTTTTGGACCCCTTTACTCATTTCCTTGATAGTACTCTCCAATTGAGGTGGGATTATCCCAAAAGGGATGCACCTAGCGTGATTTAGCTCCAAATCTGATTCCAAGTGCAGTTCTAATACCGGATTAAATCCAAATATGTGACAATGTATCGGTATATTGCTTTTGAGAATTTCCGTCCAAGATTCTATATCTTCCTCGATCATCCACTCTTTTCTGGTTCGATAAACCGTGTGCTGGGAGGATTCCTCTATATCATGTCGATTATGAAGTTTTATCATCAAATTTTCAACCTGTTGTATGAACATCTCGCCGTCGGATGGGGATTGTGTCTCCTTAATATTAGTTAAAAAATCTAATAATTTTGACTCCAAAAGTTGTGTGGTTTTTTATCTGTATTTGACCAATTCTGGATGATCGCAAAATAATAACGCATGGTACCTATTTCCTTTATGATCATGTCTATTTTGACACCATGTACACGGTGACAGGATTTTGTTCCATTGGTTGATGGTTCTTCTATCATTAGCCTCCTTGCAATTGAATTTTTGACTTAGTTCATTTTCTTTGTATAAATCTATGCACCCTACCCTATATGTAGAGGACTTATACAGACTTCTAGTATGGGTGCGGGTGAAACCTTTCAACGATTGAAGCACTCTGCCAAAACCCCCCAATTCCTTCCAAGCCTTCGGCTCCCGTAATAATCGCCACGGTAGGCCCTGCGTTGGTTTTGCCCGTAGCCTTCTAAGACGCTCCTTTTGGATCATATTGTGCGTGAATTCCGAGACATGCTTGTCTATGCCAGCTCCTGACCAAGTTACAACAAATCGAAGTTCGGATTCTGGTATCTGTATGGAAGTGGGTAAATTTTGAATCATGAACGGTTTTGATGCCACCACGCTAGCACAATTGTCAGCGAAATGGTTGCAGCTGAGTGCGAAGAGATTGGGCGTCAGTTTTGGATATCTGGGTTTTCCGTTTATTGCGGTACCCTCTTTGTTGAGTTGATGAGATGCTACTTTCAAGATTGGAAAGCTCGCATGATCATCCCAACAGTCTCTATTCCATGTTGATGCGTTTTGATCCTTGTTCTGACCATCATCCGATTTTATCCATTTTTCACTTATCTCTAAGAAAGCTTTCATTTTAGATGATAGTATGGGCTCATCTAGACTTTGCATCCGATCCATTTGTACACACGACCGGTTCAATCTGCTTCCTATGCTCTTTCCGATACCTGCAATTACTTTCCTTATGTAACTCCTATCCAACTCAGATTTATTCTCTCTATCCCTTATACGTGTAGCTACATCTCGTACAGCCTGGCTATCTGTAATTATTACTCCTTGATGCAATGCTACAACCATTTCCAAAGCCATGCAACAAGCCACACCCTCTCCATGCCCGATATCCGATTGATGAACCCCAAAGATTCTTGGAAGTGTCGTGGCTCTGGCCAATATCGGTTTGGCCCTCCTATGCTGCCATTTTCCATCCTCCCACCTTTCTCCTTCCAGAAGTGTTGGTATACAAAGCACCGCTGCGCTGGACGTTATATGATCGTGCAATTCCTTCTCATTATGATCTTGTGAAGGTTTTGAATGTGATCCATCTGTAGCGATAAACGCAGGGTAATCAATACTCAGTAGGCTCTCTTTAATAAATCCTTGCTCCAAGGAGCGTTTGGAAATCATCATAGCTTCTAGATATAGCCGTTCTCCTGACAAATGCCAAAATGATTCCGGAAATTTTCCTTTTAAAATGTCCATGACATTTACATATTTCCAGTTTCCTATCTTATTCATGGTTTCCTCATCATTTTCCCCTTCACTAATCCACTCCCAATAGTTATAGCATATTGTCCTGTCCTCGAATTGCTTGACCCTTTCAGATTGGAGTAACTTGGTAATTCTGAGTTTCGAAATTGGGACTTCAAGTTGGGAAAAGTCCGGTGTTTTATCTGTCCAGCTTCCTGTTGATAAGTCTATGGAATTTTGAAGATGTGTATGAAGTTTGCCTCCATATGCAATGTCTAGGCATCTCTCTTTTCCTGAGCCAAGTGAAAAACCATCTGTGTTTCGATAGTTCTCATGTCCAATAGCTAAATAACGTTTTTGATTGCTCAATTTTGACAGAATATAATTAATAACCCCGTCATACTTATCCCTTATATGAAAACCATATTTAGCTATTTTTTCGATAGCGCTACCGATGAAATTTAAATATGTTTCCTCATCCTTTCTATTATGCCTAATATTGTATGCCTGCAATCTGGAACGTGACGCCTTGGAATCCAGCATCATGCCATTAAGTAGAATCTCCAACTCCCTTATTGTCGAAATTAGATCTACATCTAAGAAGGATTTGAATCCGAAACCTCCTTTATTCAAATCTAAAAATAAAGCGTGTTTCGCATCCGAAGTAGATAGACCGTGCCGCTTCCTGATTTGGTTCACCAAGCATTTATCACAGTCTTCTAAATCTGCTACTACATGAGCCATTTGAATAGGAGCGTACGAATGCATGGATGTGCATAACATGTTGGAACAGGTACGTTGCGCTTCTCTCTCAAAACTATAAATTCTTAATTGATTCATTCTTGCTTTAATTTTGTGCATGACTTCAATTGAGGCGGATTTTGTTTCTCCCCGCAAAGTGCTTTTCAATCCTAGATGCTTGTGTGGGCGTGATTGAAATATGTCCAATATATCTTGTTGTTGATCGGTATCCAAATTTTGGAAATTAGATAATTTAAATACCTTTTCAAGTTCCTCTTGTTGCAAGGCAATTTTGAACGGTACATATTCTACCTGTGGACCATCAATATTAAAACTCCAGGCTGTGGATTTTATCTTATTGATTTTCAACGCTGTCTCAGCTGACAGGTTGAAATAGTGAACCTCACTTTTTGAGCCCTTCCTGCCAATTTTTGTCACTAGTGACAAATCACCTGCTCTCTGTATATATTTTTCTGTAGCCGAAATGACTTCTAATTCGTTATATGATGACGTGTACCTCGTATTGTCATCACAGTATCCAATACGATCTACTGTGATGACGCCATCTAGGGGATCCACGATACGGAATCTGTAAGCATCTGCATTGGCCTTTGTTGAGTTTGAAGAGATATTTGCGTCATCAGATTTCTCATTACTCTTCATTTCATCTAGGATATTTGACCATATGTCATGCTTAAATTTTATGACGAGATTGGAAATAGTCGGTGAGTCCGGGTTGCCCTGCTCAAGGCCGCAGACAAACCTTGCATGCGCTACCCCTTTCGCCGTGATGATTTCGACCGATTTGGCTTCCATGCCAGATGCCTTCAACTCCAAATAACCCTGGTCGGGGAAGCCGTTGACTTTCATTGCCGCGAGAAGTATTTCAACAGGAATTCTGTCGAAATATTTCTCCTCATCTTCGTCGGTTTGCGATGTGGGCACCCCACTTTCCACGCAATCCTCCCTTACGGCCTGCTCCACGCCGACTAGGGTTGAACACCCCTTCCCCTTAACATATGCCGTAATTCCCTCGTGTAATATGCCGGCTTTTGCAATACCCGAACTTGAATGGATGGTACTAACTGCATTTATATAACAGTATAAATCGTGGCAGAGGCTGATAGGACGATATTCATTAACTCTGCCAGGTTTTGGGATTGGGAATCGGGAAATTGCTTTAAGTTTTTTTGGAATGAATCTCATCACCAAGATGAGCTTACTAATCTCATACAAGCATCGTTGCCATCTCATCCCAAACCTCCCCACCACAGCCATATGAAAACCTTCATATCTGGCTTTGCCAGGTATTTTCGTTATGGCTTTCCAAAAATTATTTCTCATTTTGCATTCGTTTTTTATATCCCCATTGCTTGACGTAAGGAAAAAAGGGTAATGCAATTCCGGATGGTCCTGCTTAGGTGCCCGAAATAATTCCGAGGTATGCTTTCCATGCGCCTTGATGAAAGCTTTCTTTAAAGCCCCGGATAGCTTCTCTCCATGCTTAACCAATTTTTTGACATCTGCAAGACCCACCACCCTATCAGGATTTAACTCTACTCCTCGTGCTCCCAACAGACCCTCATGCTTTATCTTTGCGAATGCACAGGTTTCCGTAGCGGCCGAATTACTCATCCAATGGCCGTGAAATGCGCCAGTTGCGATGAGTTCTTCATTCTCATTCCGACACAATCTGAATTTTTGAAGCTTTTTATCCCATATCTCGGTATGGGTTGCAGGCGCGTCTCGCTTTTTCGGATTAATCTTTCGGGTGAAATCTTCAATTTTGTTTACTCGAAGAAGGTAATGTACAGTGTCTGCCTTATATTGCCGCTGTGCATTACTTATTTTTGCTTCGAATTTTTTTAATTCCTCCATGGCTGACATTAGGTTTTTGCATAACCTATCCGATGACTGTGCATCCACAGATCCTTTTTTAACAGTTGCATCCGCTAGATCCAAGAATTTGTCCCAATTCCAGGTGTCCTTCATTAAGAAAGAAAATCGGTCGCCGCCTGCCGACTTCATATTAAAGCCTTGATTACACTTGGATTCATGCAACCACAAATTTACAAGACCAATGGTTTTTTCAGGTAAATGATGAAGAAAATTGACATCCTTGTGCGTGTTGGATATGCCGCCAACATATGTTGAAGAATCCTGGTTCACATTCATTGCTTTCATATGATTTTGCCTTTCTTCCCACTCCTGCATATAACTAGTATATGCATCGGATGTTCTTGATTCTAGCCTTTTGGAATTGCAAATTAATTTCCACTTCCCGAACGCTTTCGCCAGATTTATTGCATCCACGCAAATATTTTCCTTACGAGTTGCATTTTCCTTTAACGCATTTACATAACTTCTTAATCCCCTTATTTTCCTCTGAATACCGCATCTTATGAACCTCAATTTTGTCGAAATTGGCAAATTGCCAAATAATTTAAATTCCTGTTTTAAGCGAACGTTATTTCTAGTTCTTGCTTTTTGTCCCAGACAATCGTTCATCTTAACAAGGTGTAGAAAAGTCATTGAATCCTTAATAGCATGATCATACAGACAAACTATATTTGAAAGTTCTGCTGCTTGCTTTTCAGATATTTTCACTAGCATATTATCCTCCCCGCAAATATTTTGGGTGATTCCGTCCTGCCAAATCGAATCATAGAGTTTGGCTATACGTTTTTCTATCTGAGGTAGGTGATGTAGAGTAGAAGATCCCGTATTTCCAGTTAATTCCTGAACTCTATTGTACAATTCCTTTTGCTTTTGTACTTTTTCAGAACCCTGAAATTGAGATTCGTCGAAAGCCAATTCCGGATATTGATCCTCTGACAATAAAGTTTTAAGTTTTATATTAGAGATTTTGCTGAATTCATATTTCGTTCGCAATATAGTGTTTTCTGCATTATTTGGTCCATTACGGAGATAAGTGCAAGAGATAAGTCTGTGATCAGAAGGAAAACTTGAAGTCCCTAGGAAATCGTGTACAATTGCATCTTTTATATACGAATTCGCTATGTCCTCAGGGAACAGAATGTGATCTATTCCTCTGGCTCCTTCTTTGCCAAATCGGGTCAAATAGGCTTTCTCTGTATTCCTTTCCCTGGCTAAAGAAACATGGGTCTTTTTAAATGCCTGAAATATTCCATTATCCTCATTATTGTCAAATCGTGATTTTCCAAGATTGTCTTGACTCGACTTGGATACAGTCTCCTGTAAGTCTCCTAAAATCATGATCTGGATTCCGGGGTATGCATTCATCCAGGCTTTGTATTGCTTTTTGATAATGGTGACTGTTTCTCGTCGCAATTTTTCCCTTTCCCGCAACACTTCCGGTGAATTGCCTCCTCTCGCCAATGCATATACCGAAATAATACCCAATTTTTGATGATTATCGAACTGAAAAGCTATGTGAGCAACTCTCCCGTTCATCTTCGCACCAAAATTTGAAAGAACTTTGCCACCCCACTTCCAGGCGTCGTACATAATGATCTGATGGTGCGTTTCATGGCATGTAATCCGGGCCGAATCCATCTCAAGTCGTCTGCAAGATTTCCAAGCTTCCTGAGTTTTCGTATGGCTAGCCAGTGGTTCTTGTAGGGATAAGAAGGTAAAATTTCCTTCCAAAAATAATTGCGACGCTATATTATGGTCGTATTTGTTCTGAATATTAAAAGAGCCAATAATATCCTCATGAACTTCCTCAGCGTTGTCTACAATTTCCGATTCCGTTTTGTAGCGTTCGTATTTAGCATTTTCCTTATTCACTCTTTCCTCGCTATCATCAAGTAGTAGTTCTTCACACCGCTCTTGCGACAAAGATAAAACAGAATCGTCTGAAGATGATGAGCTTTCTGTATTGCAGACCAAATCGTCGTCTACCGTGCAGAATAGCATAGACCCTCCTGAGCTGATTGACATGTCCGAACCATCCTCCTCAAAATAAACTGTATCCCCCTTTATTTCCTGATCCATGTCTAATGTCCTCAAAGTTTCTTTAAGGTTCAGAATTTGAATTCCGGTTTCTGATGATCGCTGAAACGACTCTTCGTTTAAGGCCTGCTGAACAAAGGAATTATTTGTATCATCTGTGTCAACGGAAAATAATTGATAACTGCTTTCTTGATCCTTTTCCTGAAATAGAAATTTCTCAAAGGAGTTTTTCCTTTGGATTTTCATGATGTGAAAAGCCCTTGATCAACTATACTGTAAACTGGGAGAATGTGGGTTCCTGTGTTAGTAATGCCGTGGGACCTCACATAAAATTTGACCCGTTATTTGTCGGATCGTTTTACTTTCTTGAAAGGTGCTGACCAAATAGAATCCGACGATGATTGGCTGGTATCGTCGTCCTCTAATATGTCTGATAAACGTCTTGAGCGACTATTCAAGGTAGAGAATCTAACAAACGGTTTCGTGACACTGACGATTCTTGTGGGTTTGCAATCCGCAGGAAATTCCGTATCTACTCTGTCCGGACTTCGATAATGTTTCCTCTCCTGACGGCAGTGCTCCGGAAAAATGGGTATTGGCTGATATTTTGGGATGCTTTGAATCGTATGCTGATGCTTCAAAACCAGTTTAGTCGTCCAATCCTTAATGAACACTATTCTATTGCCTAAGGCTAATAATTTGTCTCCCGGCAGATCAGAAGAAGAACACAAGGATGTAAGTGTGTTGAAAAGATCCCTATTCAGCGCTGACTTTGCAAAAACTTCCTTTAAATGTGCCCTATAGGATATTGTTTTTGCTATTTCCACCAGATTTTTTATAGATTTAATACGAGACTGAAGTATATCTAAGAGGTTTCCCTTTTTTAGAACGATTGTATCGAATGTTAAAAACTTTTTCTGATCTAAAATTTCGTAGACGCAGGAGAATTGTTTCAGGTAACCTACTATATTGTACCAGAAAAAGTTGCAACGTGACGCTATATTTTGCCAGTGACTTGGGTTACCACTTAGACGTTCAACCACCAATGTCACCAGTTGATCGGTATTGAAGGATATATATGAGTTTCCTTGTAATATATCAAGTTGATGACGTAATTTGAATTCTTTAATACAGATGGAGTACATGTCCTTGCGTAACCACATGGAGTATCGATTTTTGTACTGCTTGCTCCCGAATTGGTAGGTACTGTATCAATGACGTCATGTAGATCTAGCGGACAATAATATCCAACCCAATAATAAAATCTCTAATGACGTTGTTCCGGACCAATCGCTGTTGAACAATTTGAAACGAAATTTTCAAAACTTTCGGGCGTAGTTAAAAATTCGAAATGTGAAAATAGCGAGATTGAACCGTAATACTTAGGGACTTTTTTATGCTGGATGTAAATTAGATAGGGCAATCCAAAATTTGAAATCCTCAAAATTCTAAGAAAAAGCTTGAGTCCCGAGGCTGGGAAAAAACTATGAGCACCGGCGATGGCGGTCTTGTGGAATATCCGACTCGAATCTAAATGATCCGGAAGTCACACGAAGAAACTGATAAGCTGTAACGGTAGCTTAACTTCTCTCGATATAGATAGATCCCAGAGATTAAGAATTAGCCCAGTATTACGTTCTTCAAATTGAAAACGCGTAAGTCTTGAGGGTCTAGAACCAAAACTAGGAAAAATCTCTTTAAAAAGTCGCTAAACAGGCCAATTTTCGAGAGAATAGGTCCGATGAAGCTCCTAAATGTGCCGAACACAACGGTATAATGAAGTTGAATTGAATCGATCGAGAAGCTTCAGAAATTGAAAAAGACGGCGAATTCCCATGGGGAGGGGCCGTTCACCAAGTTACGTATTTTTTTTTTCTTAACTTGACCAAAAACTGTATGTAAACCAATCTCGAATTCGGAAGTCAGAAAAAAAATTTATAGGTGGTGGTGGTAGTATGCTATATTTTTCGTGTCGTGGTCGGCAATGCGCTGCGGCAGTCCCCGTACTTTCACATCCTATAAGATATATATTTCGGTTTTACCCACCTAAGTGGCGTCTAAAGCTCGCATGCGAGGAGACGGACCGGCATATATATCCCAGGCAACTACGTTTAAGAAAAAAATGTTTAAGTAATTAAGAGTATTTTAGTGGAACGTGGAATGTGAGATAAATGTATGGTGAGATATGAATGTGTGTTCCTGATTGTAGTTAGACTGTTGATTTTCGTTTTCTGGATTTAGTGGATCGTTGATGGGAACGTGATAAAAAAAATTTATAGGTATCGATTTCAAACAGAAAAACCCCTTATTCGAATTGTATACACGTGGAATAAAAAACACATGTTTTCGATTGATGATTTTTTGGTATGACCCTTACTTAAATTACGAATATTGGTAAGTCATTCAAAAAGCCTTAAGTAAAAATGACCAACAATGTCTTTTTTGGTGAATATAATCGGATCTTCTAAGATTTCTTTTTATTCATTAATTTACTCTAAGTAGGAATTAAATCTTTAATTTAGTATTTTGTTTAAGCTGTAGCATGTTGAAGTTGTGCCCATTTCGTCCTTTCATCAATGCTATTTATTTTTCACAAATTATGAAGATTTCAATAGGTGGTGGTGGTGGTAGTATGCTATATTTTTCGTGTCGTGGTCGGCAATGCGCTGCGGCAGTCCCCGTACTTTCACGGCCTATAAGATATATATTTCGGTTTTACCCACCTAAGTAGGGTCTAAAGCATACCTATTAGGCTTTTTTGTTAATCCGAGTTTATCCACGACCCTATCTATTGGAAATAAAATTGCTAATTTCATTTTTGTTATTCGATTTTCCTTTTTTTTCATTTTACTTTCATCATCTGTTGTAGTCGTTTGCTGTTGTTTTATTTTTTCGAGTTGTAGACTCCTACCTTTTTCACTACAATTTATTTTACCAGTGTTTCTACTTTTTTTGTGAAAGTTCGTTATGCTACCAAATATCATATTGTACAACTAAAATGACAAATTCAGAGGTCCGCATATATTTGCCTTTCTTCATCGTTATAAAAAGGCTTTTTAGTTAATCCGAGTTTATCCACGACCCTGTCTATTGCAAATAAAATTGCTAATTTCATTTTTGTTATTCGATCTTCCTTTTTTTCATTTTACTTTCATCATCTGTTGTAGTCGTTTGCTGTTGTTTTGTTTTTTCGAGTTGTAGACTCCTACCTTTTTCACTACAATTTATTTTACCAGTGTTTCTACTTTTTTTGTGAAAGTTCGTTATGCTATAACTCGGAATAAATTTGTCTGGGGCCAAATATCAGATTGTACAACTAAAATGACAAATTCAGAGGTCCGTATATATCTGCCTTTCTTCATCGTTATAAAATCCACTTAAGCATGTACGCCGGCTTTTGATTTCATTAATCTTACTATCAATGCATCTTATTTGCATATCTAATGAACTCGTTTCACCAATGTTATTCTCATAATGATGGAGCGAACTTTCTTTGGGTTCCTGTGTACACGACCTTCTACCTTGCAGGAAATTATTCCGTGAGTCTCCTATCAAATTTGAGTAGCGCATAGCAAAATGTTGATGTTTGGCTAATCCAGTGAAAAATAATTGTGCAGGTAAATTTGCTTGTTGCAATTCAAGCAATTCGAGGGTATTTAACCAAGAGTTCATTACTGAATTTGTCTTACAAGAAAGAGCATTATTGTGTATATTCGTTTTTTCTAAGTGATGGAGATATAGAGGAATCGATGCAGGCATTCTTTTTGTCTCGTTGACCTGTTGATGTTCATCTAATTTATCTTCTGGTAAAGGATTTTTCTTGCTCATTTCGTATAAATCAGGAACCTTTGTTTTGGTTGACTTCAAAAGACGGTTTTCTTTGCTAGTTGGGCGTTGCATTTGCGCGCAAAGCAATGGTTTCCCCCTGAGAAACATCTAAATATAATAAAACTTATCTGGTTAGCGAGATTGATCATTCAACAGTTTCGATGAATGTCGATTAATTCAACCTACCTTATGATAGTAAGAGTCACGGTCGATTCCATCAGGTACACGTTGAAATCCCCATCCGTTGACTTGTCTCATAAATGATGCAAGGTTTCGATGGCGGAAGTATCTTGGGATTACTCTCTTTTGAAATTCATTGTTGTTGTTGATTCTCCAAGAACGACCATGTGGAAGCCAAGAAATCATGCTTGAATATGCCGGATTAGACAGTATAGCATGAAGCTTGACTGCAAAAGTAAGACGACGGACGGAAGAATCTTTACCAGTGTTAAGCACCTGTGTCATCATGATAATTTAGGATGTTGAAAGAAATAAAATATGGGGAATTTAATTGTAAGTAATAAATTCCTATGATAAAGAAAAATATAACAGAACACCCGAAGAAACTCTTCGGATTTGCTTTCTACAAGTAAGTAGTAAATCTATTGATGATTCAGAGAGATTTTGTCCGTAATAATAATTAGATATGCAATGTCTAACGAACTAACTAACTAAGATATAAATAAATATAGAAATACGTCATAAGCATCACTAATTTTTGGAAATAATGACGCAAAGAAGGTCATTTTGTTTCTTTACTTAGAATTATGCATGACCATTGGAAAGAAAGCTGCTTAGCTTCTTTTCTTGTCCATGCATTATTTCAACCAATCTTTAACCTTATAGCAGTCTACATCATTAAATGAAATGGCCTTCTTCAACTAGACATCATTTATATCTTAGGTAAATAAAACTTGAATTTTATTTGAGCATTTACATACGTTTGCATGCTTCAATATGTCAAATAATAGCAGAGACTGCTAAAATCATATGCATGAGCTAATAATTCCCAAGAGTAAGATATTCTCAAGTTAGCACAAAGCTGTTAGATAAAAAGGCCAAATAGATACTCGAGCATTTTTTCATCTTGATAATAATAACTGGGAACTATAAAGGAGCTTATGCGAAGAGCACGGTAGGATGATGTAAAAATGTGCTGGATCTAACCAGAAAAGTAAAAAATCTTTCTTGATACAAGACAAACTCATTCTTTGGATTCAAAAAAGTGATATCATTTTTAACTCCTTTGACTATTTATTTATTTCTTATTTGTTATAACGTAATATTATTTATTGTGTAATAGGTGTAAAAGAAACTTTTAAGCATATATCAATATGATAATTAGCTACGTAGATAGATCAGACGTCATGTTTATTCCGTGTGCCAAGACAGACTGAGTTCTCTAGGCTTGACTGCTGCTTATATTAATCCATAAAATAGCCTCACTACGATTTTATTGCTCACCAAAGAAGAATCAAATTCCTTTTTTGATTTAATATAGTTCCTCCACGATGATTTTAATATGAAGGTAATTTCAATTTTATTTTGTTTTTTATTTTTTGATTACTTTAGGTGATTAAAGAAATATTAACCAACATAATTCGTTAGTTAGAGGGAAAGTTCTCATAGAAAAAGAAAATTAGTCAATTGAGAATTGCCATAAATAGTTCTCTTGTTTTGTTTATGCCAATTCACTAATATTTGTCGAGACTTATATCGGTTAGTACTAGAATATAGTCAATTATGAGAATAAGAAAGCAATGTCGAGATTTTTTTTAAGAAAAAATTAAAGTTGTATCTCTATTAAAGTGTTTTAGAAATGAAAGTGAAATATTCATGGAAATCGTGAAATGAATTTAAATATATAAATTCTGCACTTTTAAACCACAATAGTTGAGTTTGAGTTTGAGGTTGAGTTCGAGTTTAACTTTGAATATTTAGTTACAGGCTATGATTTGATCGGGATCCATGATATTCTGTAATGCAATTTGTAAGAATGTTTCATTTCAAATTTGTAGATATCTCAGAGATTGGCAGACGCAGCACCATATTATGTGATTATTGTAATAACACTAATTCACCAATACTAATTTACCAATACTAATTTACCAAGTCATAAAATGGAAGCTCCGAAATTACTTACAATGAGATGAGAAAAGGCTTTTTTGTTTCTTTTTTTACTTTTTTTGCAATTATAAAATCCGCACGAAACATTAAACAAAAAATTAGAACAAAGTATAAATTTTTGATACTTCTGCATTGGATTGTTTCATTCTTACCTATCTCGATACAAAAATTGTAAGGTTTAATAATTCTAATAATAATCGGCTGTGGCCCCCCTTAACAAGGGCGGGCACAACACCCCTTCCATGAAATGGTTATATTACTCAATACCTTCCCATAAAATGAGGACTTTTTTAGGTAGATTTCTACACAAAAATAGTATGTTGATGGTTGAAGCACATAATATCTTTTACCCGCATCAAAATATTTAGAAATATCTAGAAGTCAATCTATTTCGTTTCATAATAGGGCGAGACTGCTGTGTAGTAGCAGTAAAAGTTTATTTTTTATCGTGTTTAAGTATATAGAGACGCTGCGACCGATAACGTTTCACGTCCTGCGGAATGGATATTGCTATGGCTGACAACAATGCGTTCGCTTCGAAACTAACGATCACACAAAACATTCTGTGTAGAGACTCTGAGGGATAAGCACATACCCCGAAAATTTCAAAAAATAAAAAATAAAATTCTCATTTCATGCATCAGCATGAACAAAGCGTGTCTTTGTTTTAGACATTGCGAGACACGTATCCGCCTAAGGTTTATCAAGTTCGGATGATGTACCTACCCTCCATAAACATAAAACTTTAAACTCAAAAGACAAGGAAATATGGGATGCAGCTTATGCAGAGGAACTAAACAGATTACAAGACTTACCTGCATGAATTTCAATAACTGAGTATGTCAATATGTGTTTGGCTGATAGAGGTTTCTGTAGTAGATGCCATATTCTAAGCAACTGTAATGATCTACAAAAATGTTAAATGGTATATACATATGGTGGGTAAGTACTCCTTTAATATGTACAATGGGGCATGGCGCGCAGCTTTAATTTGTTCTATCGACATCGATTGGTCTCCTGTTGTCGACTTTTGTATTGGATTGTTACTATATTTCAATCTAGTCTACTATGCTATCTGGACATATATATACATACATATATATACATACATATATATATATATATATATATACAACAATCAGTTCATTTTGGATTCTTTAGCTTCAGAAACGTCTTTGGTAAGAAAGTATCATATAACCTATTTTCATTTTTTGAAATGCCATATCATCCATTCTAAAAGAACATCATTAACTCTTTCAATATACTGACATACTATCAGTTATGCCGGGGTGGGCATTCTGATATTCTCTCCTTCTTTCTTGTATAGATGACAATTATGTAAGTTGTGTTTCTCCAAGCTATATGCCCAGTGCACCAGATTTACTCCATACAATCTACGGTCATGGTATGGGTATTGTTTTTCTTCCGAGGAATTTCTTTCCAAGCTTCTTCTATTTTATCTTGAGATTTAGACTTCAATTTTTTTCTTATTTAATGTTTTTTGTTTCTACTTTCTCTCCTGCTTTGAATTAGATTTGCCAGGGACTTGAAGTTTCTTTTGCAATTGCAAGTTTTTGTCTTTTGACTGTTCAACTTGAGCGGTTAGATTAACCATCTTTTCTTGCTCTGTAGTTAGAGCATTCAATTGTTATTCTTTCTTGATACTATAGTAGTTGTTGAATGATCAATCATTAAAGAGTCTTCATCGATGTCTTGACTTTCTTCCTTCTTCTATTGGATGTAATTGGTGAATTGCTTATTAGAACTAGATTTATACTTTTAATACAAGTTACCTCACCAGTCAGTAGGAGTTTGATTTCCTGTAGCTAAAATGTCTTGACAAAGTTGTCTAGAATATTGATTAAAATTATCAATATCTTCTTTTACCATTGACATGTAATTATCCAAGTTAGATCAAGCAGTTTAGATGCGAAGGATAATTGCTCTGGTATATACTGCTACTTTCGTCATTACGACTTTGAAAAGTTGTGGTCCAGACTTGATTTGGTTTACAGTATCCTTTTCTGGCCCAGCAAGAATTCTGGCATTTCCAGTATTGGTAATAGAGACCTTGTGCACTATACAGCGTATGCTTCAACTAAATTGTTGTATGCTTCATCTAAATTGTATATTTAGGTAATGAACAGAGCCACATGTAGCTACTCGTATACAACATAAAAAAAAATTATTTTCTTCAACACACAGATGCCAATTCAATGGCGAAGAACATGAACTGTCACACATACATTGAGTAGCATCGAATGGATATCCATAGCATCATGTGAATGATGACACCATTGGACATGGGATGAGAATTCTTTGAACATCTGTCTGACCAATAGATATGCAAAGATGTTGCTGTTCAAACCAATTAGACTTAAAAATACACCTAGTATGGGATGTATGTGAAAATGTGATGAAAATATAGATGTAAATAAACTCACAATTATCATCAACAACTTTATCTACCTTTATTTCTAGATAGTCTGTGCATAAGGCACTTGATTCAAGCATACATCTGGTAAGAATTTAGTGACCACCTGCTTTGTTGATCAAAGTAACCTTGAGTCACATTCCTAACATATTCTAGAGTTTGTGTACCATGCCCAGTCTAAAGATCGGCTCCAGAATGGTGATAATATCAGCATTTTGTTCACTCCATCCAAACAAGGTAGCATGAACAAATCCTTCTTCTACATAGAGAATATACTCCATTCTAGAGGTTGATTTATTTGCCTTATGTACAGACTATCTAGATTAAGGGCAGATAAAATATGTTTGATGATAACTGTGAGTTTAGTTTTACATTTATATTTCCATCACATTTTACACATATATCCCATACTGGATGTATATTGAAATCCACTTGGTTTCAACTGCAAGAACTTTGCATATCTATTGGCCAGACAGATGTTCAAAGCATTCTCATCCCATGTCCAATGGAGACATCATTCACATGATGATATAGAACTCCACTGGATGCTACTAAATGAATGTTCTTCATCATTGAATTGGCTTCCTTGTGTTGAAGAAGACTTGATTGTTTTCATATTTTTTTTTTATTGTTTTACGTAGTATACAAGCAGTCACATACTGCTTTGTATTCTAACTAATTATATCAATGCTATTGAATTGTTCTAATTAAATACGTCATTATTGATATTAATTTTACTTAAGTAACTTTATATAAATCTTAGATAAATTTAGCTGAAGCATATGCTGTATATTGAATATTTAAGATTTTTGTACCAGATAGAGATGCAATAAATTTAGTCTACATTTAGATGCAATTGTCTAATTAAAACTATAGCTGCGACTTTAATAGTTAGATTAAAAAGCTAGCTTTGAATTTAAAGTTAAACATGAGTACGCATGTAGCAACTCATAGATGGCATTAAATCAAATGAAAACAAAATCATCAAAGCCTTCCTCCTCACAAAGAAGCCAGCTGCCAACGCAAAGCATGTAGCTGATTCATATGCACCGAGTAGCATCCAACACCTCTCTAAATGGAATATTTTAAAAATCAAAATATAATGCATTAAATGATGAAATGATTCCACTAAAATTAAAAGATATATTTTAAGATTAATGAAATCATACCAAAATCAATATGAGCATGGCAAAATATTTTTTCCATGATGAAATATAATTTGGCATATTGCAAA
>Ga0209092_10000592_pt1 | contig 35987 bp, 39 predicted proteins | sample FraStrMetagenome_FD_187446 | JGI IMG/M metagenome (GOLD analysis project Ga0209092, IMG submission 187446) | Marine eukaryotic phytoplankton communities from Arctic Ocean - Fram Strait ARC3M Metagenome (SPAdes) (version 2) | ecosystem: Environmental > Aquatic > Marine > Oceanic | place: Fram...
AAGTTAAAGATGAACCAATTTATGCAGCCGCTGTAATAGCGGTTGCGTAATAACCGAGGAGCCAGAATATTATGAAACTGAAGGACTTTCAATTATTGGAAACTGATGTACCAAAAGGTGTACAAGCAATATTAAATTTTGCCAAATACGAACTCAGTATTATACAAAATGAATCTTCATATGGTAACAAACAGGGCTTGTACGAAATTGCTGTTTTTGAAGGAGGCAGCCAAATTGAACTTCCTGGTATTACGGCACCCGGTGATACGATAAAAGGATACTTGACAGAATCAGATGTTGATGCTATACTAACTAAAATGTACACAATAACAGGCACAGAAGGCAAACAACTATGAAAACACAACCACAAGACATTATTGCACAGTTAGAAGCTGACAACAGCAAACTAGCTAAACAAGCAATCCTAAAAGCAGCACACGAAGAAGGCTTGCCAGAGTTCTTCGAAGGCATTACAATGGCACTTGATCCACTTGTAACATTTGGTGTTAAGAAAGTGCCAGAGCATTCAGGTGTAATTACAGGACAAGGTCTTATTTGGAGAGATTTCAAAGTACTTGCCGATCAACTTATTAACCGTGAACTAACAGGACATGCGGCTCGTGATGCAATTGAACTTACAATGGGCGTTGCTACTACTGAACAGTGGAATGGCTTTTATCGCCGTATCTTAATCAAAGACCTGCGTTGTGGTGTAAGTGAAAAGACTGTAAACAAAGTAGCACCAGGTACAGTACCTGTGTTTACTTGTAGCCTAGCACATGATTCAGCTAACCACGAAAAGAAAATGGTTGGTAAGAAACAGATAGAAATCAAACTAGATGGTGTTCGTGTTATTACTATTATCCAAGGCGATAAAGTAGAAATGTTTAGTCGTAATGGTAAACAGTTTCATAACTTTGGACACATCATTGCAGAGATTGAAGCTGTAATTAAAGATCATCCTGTACCTTATCCGCTCGTATTAGACGGAGAAGTAATGAGTGCTAACTTCCAAGACTTAATGAAGCAAGTACATCGCAAAGACGGTAATCAATCAACTGATGCTGTACTACACTTGTTTGATACTATTCCATTAGGGTGTTTCCAAAACGGATCTTGGGACAAGCCACAGAGCTTTAGGAGTCTTATTACTAACCATTGGGTACGTGATCATAAAGACGCCTTAGCGCACGTACAAGCGTTGGACTGGGAAGATGTTGACTTGGACACACCAGAAGGACAAGAACGCTTTGTAGCGTTAAATAAGCAGGCTGTAGACGGTGGTTACGAAGGTGTTATGATTAAGGACGTTGATGCTCCTTATGAGTGTAAGCGTACACACGCTTGGCTTAAAGCAAAGCCATTTATCGAAGTAACTTTGGAGGTTGCAGATGTTGAAGAAGGAACAGGAAGAAACGAAGGACGACTTGGTGCAGTTGTATGTGAAGGCGTTGATGACGGAAAGAAAATTAGTGTTAATGTCGGTAGCGGCTTTAGTGATACTAATCGTGACGAGTTTTGGAATAGTCGCACTGATATCATCGGTCAGCTTGTAGAAGTAAGAGCAGACGCTGTTACACAAAACCAAGACGGCACATATAGCCTACGCTTTCCACGTTTTAAAACCTTCCGCGGATTTAAAGTAGGAGAAAAGATATGAGTAGTATGAGCTCTATACCAAATAAAAAAGATGACGAAGTAGAACGAATGAAGGCAGAGTTTCTTGCTAAAGGCGGCACAGTTACAAAAGGCAAAACAAAGCCTATGCCGCATGAACTCGGACTTAGCAATAGTAGTTGGGGTAATAAACTAACTAAAGCTGAGAAGGATGCAAAGGAAGATAAGAAATGAATCGAGAGAATTTTTGGAAAGAAGTTAACGAAGCTAGAGCAAGAAATGAAAGTAGGCTGTGGAAAGGAGTGTTCCCTGAAGCAAGTATACTAGACATGAATGTACTGTGTGATATAAATCAATATCTAACTTCAACTTCTGGAACAAATGCGTTTGAAGGTAGTGGACCTATGGTTTCTCCCGTACACGGAGATCCAAGAGTAAAACCGTTTTATACTGAGTTCATAAACAATCTTACTAGAGTAGGTACTGAAATTAATTGGAACAGTTTGTTCTTTTTCAGTCTTTGTGATACACACAATTCTTTTCCGTTACATGGAGACACGGAAACGGTATTCCTAATACAAGGATACGGCGATGTAGGAATGATAACTGTAAACGAAGATGGCAGTGATAAACAACTACATCACATGAGTACAGGTGATGCACTATTGCTCCCACCATTATATAATCATAAGCCTATACCAATGGGACCTAGAGTAACTCTAAGTCTTGGAGCTCTTCCTAAAGCACACGAAAATCCAGGTATGTAATATGCAGATTATACCATTATTTGGAACACATGTAGGAGTTGCTAAACTTGAAAGTTTAGACGTAGACAAGGCATTGACTCATGTAAAGACACTTGAGACTTTTACTAAGCCTGGCCACGCACATAATACAGTAACAATGAGATTGTTACACGATCCTTTTTTTAACGATGTTAAACAAGAGTGTGAAGAACTATCGAAGCAATATGTAAATATACAAGGATACGAAGTTGACAAAGTTAAAGTAACAGCATCCTGGGGCAATGAACTACAAAAAGACGATCCAGTAAATGTACACAACCATCCTAACAGTTTTGTTAGTGGAGTATTTTACTTAACTAATGGTTCACCTTTAAACTTCCATAACCCGCTTTCAGCAGAAGACCTATTTACGTTTAGACTAAAACTTATACATGACGATGAGAATCAGCATACTTGGCAAGTACTTAAACTACCAATAGAACCAGGGTACTTGATATTGTTTCCTTCTAAAGTTATGCATCATGTTGACCCTAATGAAAATAATTATCGTTATTCTGTTGCCTACAATACAGTGCCATTAGTAGAGTATGAATTTGGCTTGGGCAACGAAATGAATATTAACACAATAACATAAGGAACAATACAATGCAGATGATACCAATATTTGGAGCATATGTAGGTGCCGCAAAACTTGAAAGTTTAGATGTAAACGCTGCACTAGAATATGTAAAAACATTAGATGAAAAAGATGCATACGGCGGCGATAACGGTGCTGTTACTATAACTCAGCGATTGCTCGATGCACCAATGTTTAGCGAAGTTAAGAAAGAATGTGAACACTTAGCTAAAGCATATGTTGAAGTACAAGGGCACACAGTAGATCAAGTACAAATAGCAAGCTCTTGGGGTAACACACTAAGAAAGGATGAACCAATACATCCTCATACGCACCCTAATAGTTATATAAGCGGAGTACTTTACCTAACTGGAGGTTCTTCATTAAATTTTCATCATCCACTCGTAACAGAAGACTTGTTTACATTTAGACCAGTAGTAGTTTGGGACGCTGAAAATCCACATACGTGGCAAGTAATGAGTATGAATCCTGAACCAGGAGCATTGTTCTTATTTCCTTCAAAACTTAAACACCATGTTGATAATAACGAAAATGATTTCCGTTATTCAATTGCATTTAATACGTTGCCAACAGGACCAATTGGCGATAATACTAAAGAAATGAATATAGCTACAGTAAAATAATACTTGACTTCTGTATTCAGAGGCTATATACTATTATTAAATTGTTTAGGAGAACTATGACATGGCTACGGCAAAATCAATAGCAAAGAAGCCCAAGAAGAAAGTTGTACGAGGTACACCACGCATTAAGCGAGGAGCAAAACTTACTGAACCTAGCTGGGAAGGCTGGGAAGAATGGACTGGCGAACAACTTCATAGATTCCGCAGAAGTACACACTCGTGGTACTACGAACACTTTAAACCTGCAGACTTGTATGGCAATGTTCCTGTGTGGATGGAAGCAAACGGTTATACTAAAGATGACATCAAGGCAGTAAAGAACGCTCCTAACAGTGCATTAAGTATAACAGCAGGTATAGTAGCACGTATGGATATTAAAGGTGCTCCTAGGCTAAACAAGAAAGAAGCAGATCATTGGCTAAGCATGAAGGGCACTAGTGGAGAACTAACTTGTAGTATTGAACGTTTCCTAAAAGGCAAAATTACAGACGCAATTGAAAAAGGCAAACTAGTAGTTGAAATAAAACAAGAAGTTGAAAAGGTAGAAGGCAAGAAGTATGTGCCTTCTATCCAAGAACGTATTCGAGAGCAAGCAGCAACAATGTCTGAAGGTATCGACGAATGGTTAGATGCCTGGACAGAAAATCCAAAGAAATTTGATCCTACTAGTTTTGATATTAAGGCACACATTAAAAAAGTACAGCCTACACAAGCACATGCTCGTAAGATGCGAGCAATGTGGGAAGGAGATCTAGTAGATTTTGATGAGCTAGAACGTATGCCAACAAAAGGACAGTTGGCTAAAATGAGCGAATTAGATGCTGACATGTGGGCACAACTTAAAGAAGGTTATGCACATATTAAGAAAGCAGACATTGCCAAGTACCGCAAAGCAATTGAAGCTGTAAATGCAGAACTAGACTTTATTATTGATCAAGCAAAAGCAACACGTAAACCACGTAAGCCTAAACAGCGTTCAGCAGCTAAGGTAGTAGAGAAGCTGAAGTTTAGTAAAGCAGATCCTAAGTATTCACTTGCATCAATTGATCCTACACTAATTGTAGGCGCAAACGAGCTTTGGGTATTTAATGTTAAGACACGCAAGCTAGGCAAGTACATTGCAAGTAATGTTGATCCAAAAGGTCTTGCTAGAGATGGTACAGGACTCGGTGTTAAAGGCACTACTATTATAGGCTTTGATGAAAAAGCAAGTATTCAAAAGACATTGCGTAAGCCAGCAGATCAACTTAAAGAGTTTAAAAACTCTGGTAAAGTAGCATTGCGTAAGTTCTTGGATGAAATCCCAACTACAGATACAAAACTCAATGGTCGATGCAATCCTGATACAGTGCTTCTTAAGATAGTCTGATAAATACTGTTACAAAATGACAGGGAAATTTAGATGACCAATATACGAAATGCTCTTAATGATCTCGGATCCGTAATAGAAGATCTACAAAATAAAACACATTCAGTAGTTATTAAAGAACTATCAGGTGATAAAGTTAGTGGCGGAACTATTACAAACTTCGCTAGTACAGGGATCAATGACGAAGCATCTAATACTGTAGTTGTAGTAAGAAATGACGGTATACATCTTGAAACACTACATGTAGATTATATAGCAGGACCATTATCTGTAACAGGCAATCTAACTGTAGCAGGCGATATAACAGCCGATAAACTACATGTAAAAGAACTAATAGCAGATGTTAAAAGCGAACGCTTAGAACCAGTATCTTTTGTATCTAAAAACAAAAAGAATACAGCATACGGAAAAGGACTAGTATGGCCAGGCGGTGAATACACTAAACAGTTCTTGTTAATGGAACGTCCGGACAGATTCTTTGCTACAGAAAGCATTGAGCTACGTGCTAATAAAATCTATATGATTAACGGTCAAAACGTACTATCACAAAATGCGTTAGGTAATACTGTAACACAAAGTAATCTTAGAAGTGTTGGTACACTAGAGAGCTTAGACGTTGAAACAAATTTAACTGTTGATAACTTCCTACACTACAATGCAAATACACAAGGACTTGGGCTTGGAACTGATAGTCCAAATGGTGCGCTTGGTATTTCTAGTTGGGATCACGAATTTATTGTAGCTGGCACTGATGATAGAAAATTTAAAATAGGTACGTATACAACAGGTGCCTTGCAAATCATTACAGATGATACACCACGCATAACTATTGATGCTACTGGTGCAATTACAGCACATAAAAAAGTAGTAATAGAAGAGTCATTAGGAGTAGGAGTTAAGAACTATGCTACTGATGCAGATATAACCACAGCAGGGCCAGTACGCTTTCAAAATAAGAAATTTGAAGTAGCAGGAAGTGCTCCTGAATCAGGCAATTATATATTAGGCGATGTAGTTTGGAACGATACACCTACACCAAACGGGTACGTAGGATGGATCAATACAAAGTCAGGGACACCCGGTACTTGGAAGCCATTTGGGCAGATTGCATCATAAACCTGTAACTTTACATAATATCTAACACTATAAATACAGTATGGATAAAGTTAGAAATCAAAAAATTGCAAAACAAGTTGAACGCTGGGATCTATTCGCACGTTTAACTCCTACTCTGTTCTTGCTGACATCGCTATTTCTAGTAGTGTTTGATATAGTACCTCTGGAATACGCATTTTACATTGGTCTAATAGGCTTTGCTATCACAGCAGTTAGTTGGTGGTGGTGGGCAATCTTTACTATAAGATACTTAATAACTATCCTATCTAGGGCTAGTTCCAACTTGACAGAAGTCAACGATGAAATTAAGATAGTCAAGAAAGAATTAGAGGACTTAAAAGATGAAGGATAAGACATACCGTTTGGTAAAAGCAGCAACTAATATAATCAGTGGACTAAGTATGGCAACACTTATTGTCCTAGGAGTATCGTTTGTAAGTTTTAATAATGCATTTGTGTTTAACAACGCAGGAATTGCAGTAACAAACAATCCGGTAACTGGCGATCAGATTAATTTTATTCTAGAAGGCAGTCGACGTCACGAATGTACACTAACAAGAGTACACTCAGATGCATATAATGATGAAACTGGCGAAAAATTTGAACTTGACTTTGCTAGAAAAATATATATAAGATCAGATGACTATCTTGGCTCAGAAACAGGCATAGTAGATCATCAATGGGCAATGCCTGTACCAGATGGTATGGGTCCAGGCGTGTATAGAGTTACTCTATACAGCGAGTTTGATTGTGTGTACTTACTTTTCAAAACATCTAAAGTCCAGATGTTTGATAACATCGCACTCATCATAGAGTAAATACATGTATGTATGTATTTGGTAATGGTGAAAGTCGCACCTCTGTAAACATTGATAAATTAGACAGTCCGAAAGTTGGATGTAACGCTCTTTGGCGAGACTATTCTGTTGACTATCTAGTGTGTGTAGATAAACGTATGATAGAAGAATGTATACGCGGTGATGTAAATATAAATGGCACACTAATATACACTCGAGAAGACTGGTACTCTAGATACAAAGGATTGCGGATTAGAAAGTTACCATCTTTACCATACACCGGAACAGAAAGATGGGACGAGCCCTTTCAATGGGGTAGTGGACCATATGCTGTCCTTATTGCAGCTATGTATGCAAAAGAAAAATATGTTAATTTAATAGGTTTTGATTTACACAGTAAGACTAATACTGTTAACAATGTTTATAAAAGCACACCTAATTATGATAACGAATCTAAACGTGCTGTTGATCCTAGATATTGGATACATCAAATTGGAATGGTGTTTAACTGTTTTCCTAAGATACAATTTACAATATATCAAGACAATTGGGAGTTACCCAAAGCCTGGAATTACCCTAATGTAATGGTTGACACTATAAGTAATATAAGTTATAATAAAGTATAATTTAACAAGGACTTGGCGTCAACCCTTCTAACTCTGCCGCCCATATAAGTTATTAATAGGAGAATATTATGGGAAAACATTATAGCACAAAACATTACGGACACAACATTGGGTTGAGTGCAGTGTTTAGACAACCAAATGCAGATCATTCACACTGTCACTTACTACATGGCTACAGTTTAGCATTTACATTTACATTTGGATGCACAGAACTAGACAATAAAAATTGGGCTGTAGACTTTGGTGGACTAAAACCGCTTAAAGCATGGCTAGAAGATCACTTCGATCATAAAGTAGCTGTAGACTCAGAAGATCCAGAAATGGAAACTATGCTGATGCTACAAAACTTAGGATTAGCAGAGATTAGAATATTTGAAGGTGTGGGTGCAGAGAAGTTTGCTGAACACGCATTTAACTTTGCAGATAACCTTATACGTGAAGCAACAGATAATCGTTGTTATTGTGTACGTGTAGAATGTGCAGAACATGGAGCAAACTCAGCGATATACGAGGCATAGTTTGGTCAAGAAATATGTTGACGGTGAAACAAAAGAAGAACGCAAAACACGCAAAGCCTTAGAACAAGCGCAGAAAAGTGTAGAAGATGTTCAAATTTTGCCGCAGAAAAGTGTAGATAATAATTATATTTTGTGTCTGAAACATGGCACAAAGTATAGTGCTGATTACGTTAATACATTGTATAGAATGGTAAAGCGCCACTGTACAGTAGAATTCACTTTTGTTTGTCTAACTGACGACACCACTGGAATCAATCCTAACATAAAAACTATACCATTACCTGACTACTTACAAGGCTGGTGGTGTAAGCCATATATGTTTTCAAATGATCTAGGATTAGTTGGCAATGTATTGTATATGGATCTAGATGTTGTAATTGCAAGAAACATTGATCACCTGTTTTTGTACGAAGTTGGTAGCTGGTGTACAATACGTGACTTCACTAGAAAGATGCGTCCTAGTTGGCAAAAGTATAATAGTTCTATTGTACGTTTTAGAGCAGGATACTTAGCACACTTTTGGGAAGACTTTGTAAAGGACCAAAAGAATATACAGCGTCGATGGCATGGTGATCAGGATTGGTTATATGATGTGTCAATACGTACTCAGACAAAAGCAAAATTATTCCCTGACAATTGGATACTCAGTTGGAAGTGGGAAATTAGAAAAGATAAAACATTTAAACAAGGCACGCCGAGAGGCAAACGACAATTAAGAACAATTGAACATGTTGTGCCACCAAATGAATGTTGTATATGTGTATTCCATGGAGATCCTAATCCGGAAAATTGTTTGGATCCGTGGGTAATTAATAACTGGAAGTAAAGGAACTATTATGTTATTAGAATTAAACTCAACTCTTGTTAGTGATATTGTCGAAGACGATCCTGTGCGTCCGCACATTAGCGCAGACTGGCGTACACGAAGTGGTAGACAAGTGTATGGCCTATATGCCGATGAGAGCTTTGAAGAGCTACGAGCGGTCATCTGTGTAGCTTATACAGACGAAGTGCCTACGTGCGAACGTGATCTAGGATGGGTAGGAACAGAGATTGCAAATTTCTATACTGTATGGAGTTACGATCGTGGCGCTGGAAGAGAAATTGTATTTGAAGTAGCAGACCACATCAAGAAGACAAATCCAGATGTAAAACGATTTGTTACACTTAGTCCTTTAACAGAGATGGCAAAGAATTTTCATCTAAAGAATGGTGCAAAGTTTTTGAACAAACATATGGATTGTCAAAACTTTGAATATACACTTGACTAACTTTAAAAAACGTGTTATACTTGCTATACAATGGTACAAACAACTCAGGCAACATCCACACTATGCATGGTACAACTGTATAGCGTGGGCAATTTACAACTCAGGCACACACGAACTCGACGGGAGTTATAGAAAATGGTAACACAACGCATAGGCTTTGCATGTAAGTACATGCACCCAGATCAAACACAGAAGAAAAAACTACTAGAAGAAATTCAACGGCCACTAAATACTCGTAGCACCACAGTACAGTGGCTTAATAGACAGACACGTGATGTTGCAGAAGAACGCTTGTGGGACATCATGGTGCATAACATTCAGTCATACTACAACTTGATTGAATACGTAGGGAGTTTACCACATGAATTACGAATGGTTCGACTTGGCAGTGATGTCCTTCCTGTATACACTCAGCCTGACTGGTGCTATTATTGGAAACTACCTGCTGTGGTTGCATATTGCGAAAAGCATTTCGCAAGGGTCGGCGAGCTTGCAAGGCAGTTGGATGTTAGGTTGTCTATGCATCCTGGTCAGTTTACTGTGCTTGCATCTGACAACCCTGATATTGTAGATAGGAGCATAGAAGAATTTGAATATCACACCGATGTCATCCGCTATATGGGTTACGGAAAACAATTCCAAGACTTCAAGTGCAATGTACACATCTCCGGTCGTCAAGGTCCAGCCGGTATCAAACACGCAGTTAACAACAGGCTTTCTCCAGAAGCGAGAAACACGATTACGATCGAGAACGACGAAAACAAATGGGGACTCGAACACAGTCTCGAACTTGTTGACACCTGCGCACTCGTTCTTGACATACACCATCACTGGTGCCGCGAAGGTGAATACATACAGCCCACCGACGATAGATTTGCTCGCGTAATAGATAGCTGGCGTGGTGTGCGTCCTGCAATACACTACAGTTACAGTAGAGACACAGCACTACCCGAAGGCTTTGCACATGACACAATGCCTAATTTTCCAGCACTACTAGAAGCAGGACACAAGAAAGGCAAACTACGAGCGCACAGTGATTACTATCCCAATCAACTTGTTAATGACTGGGCATTGAGTTTCTTGCCTTACACAGATATTATGTGCGAGAGCAAGTGTAAGAATCTTGCTAGTATTGACCTATATAAATACAAAGAGGAGTTAAAACACTATGAGCTATTTGAACAAAATGTACGGGCGTCAGTCCAAGAACACAGCGCCATCAGCGGATAAGAATCCAAACAGAGTTACTGGTGGTCTAAAAGCCCAAGGCGTTGATCGTTTTACTATGCTTGGTGAAGATGGTACACAACAAGAGGTGCCGTCACTTCAGTATGTAACTAGTTTGGAAGAACAATCAAGAAAACAGCGAGCAGCAATTACTACATTAGAGCGTAAGCTAACTCGCTTAGATACAACTGTTGAACAATTAAAGAACGTTATTTCAAGATCTTAATTAATGCAGCTTTGTTCATACTTGCGTTGGCTTTAACGCCAGTTTTCTTAGCATGAGCCAACAAGTCTTTCTTAGACATACTATCTAAATCAACTTTAGGCGCCTTTTTCTTAGGTGCTGCTTTCTTTGATTTTGGTTCTGCAAACACTTCTGCCATTACGTCAACCGGTGCTCCAGATCCTAAAATTTTTGATAACCATTTAAACATATTTTTCTCCTATATTGGAATACTTATTTAATGTCTTGCTGTACACATTAACCTAAATGTGACTACATCTTACTTATTGGCATATCACTACTAGCACTCATATTCCATACTTGTTTACGTTCTACGCCCTTCTTTTGTGCAAATTTCTTACTATCACAGGTCTTACATACGTGAAAGTAATTATTACTTAGTCGCTTTGGATCCATGCTTCCTCTTGGACGATCAAACTCTGTATTACAATTATCACAACGGAACTGGCAAATAGTCTGTTCACGCTTATAGGCGTGTTCCTTACCGGTTTTACTAATACGTGTGTGCCGGGTTTGCTTTTTAAATTCTCTTATAAACATAACTATATTTACATTAAGATTATAAAACAATACGATAAATACTGATAAGGAAAGGTAAATTCATGACAATTTGTACATTAACTGAGGCTGCTAAACAGCAAATAGACTTACTTTGCAAAGAAAATAGTAAGTTTGGAGTATCTTTAAACATTAAAGGTGGCGGCTGTGCAGGTTTTGAATACGAATGGGGTTTACTTTCAGAAGAAGAAGTTGATGATGAGAGTGAAGTTCTTAACGCTGGTACTGGTAACTTAGTTATTGCGCCACATAGTTTAATGTTTCTTGTAGGTACTGTAGTAGATTACAAGAAAGATATTATGGGTTCAATGTTTGATATACAGAATCCAAACGCACAATCAAGTTGCGGTTGTGGTGTTAGCGTGAACTTTGATATGGATAGCATTCCACAAATAATAGGATAATCGGAGCATTTATAAATGGCAAAACTAGATATTGATATTGGTGTAGAGGGTAATGACGGTACAGGCGATAGTATTCGCGAGTCATTCCGCAAAGTAAACGAAAACTTCCAAGAGCTGTACGCGGCCTTTGGCGTTGGAGGTAACATTAGCTTTACTACACTAGGTGACACACCAAATGCGTTAGAAGGTGACAAGGTACTATACACAGTACCAACAGCAGATGGTCCACAAGTAGGACTATTTAATCTTGTTAGTGATGTTGCTGCAGGTGACAGTGATACAGATAGTATTACTATCGAACGAGATGGTGCAAACCTAATTCTTAAAACATCATTTAGAAGTGTTGCAAATGATGATAGACCAGCACTAGGTGGCGGACTCAATGCTCAAGGATACGGAATTGCCGGCGTAGGAATTGATCAAGCAGCTGTTACTGATTGGAATAGTAAACATAACTTCTCACCAGAACGTGCAGACATTACTGTAGACGATCTTGTAATTACAAAAGGATACGCTGATTCTAGATATGTAGCTGGTGACAGACCATTACGTATTGGTGACGAGCCTGCAACAATAGAAGATACAGACTACATCGTAACAGTACAAAGCTATGCTGATGGTAATATTGTACTTCCTGGACATGGATATACAAAAACAGTTGACGGAACACCGTTTATATTTAAAGCAGAAGATACAGATCCTACAGGGATTGTAAGTGGCGACACTTATTATCTAAGATTTGTAAATGCTGACGAACTTAGTGTACACAGAACACAAGAAGGCGGATTACAGAATACTGACAAAGCATACATCACACATACTATTGATGTAGACGATATTCATAAATTTACTGACGCAGCATATAATACAGACTTAGCCGGCCTTTGGTTAGACAATCAAGCAATACCAAGAAAGAGTATTGTAAGACGCCAAGGCGACACAATGGAAGGGCCGCTAATACTTAGTGATAGCCCAGGAGAACTAGCAGGATTAACTACCAGTGAAGAAGACTTACAAGCCGCTACTAAATTTTATGTAGATAACACTTCTTATAGTTCACCGACTAACATTTATGTATCTACATCAGGTGACGATACTATGCGTGGTGTTCCATCAGGCAAAGAAGGTACATCGCCAAGTTATGCATACCGCTCAATTAATGCAGCGGCGCAACGTGCAGAAGAAATGATGAAAGCTTCTACTATTGAAGCAGGTCCATACATGCAAACTATCACTAGAGATGGTGGTACAGCAAACGCTGAAGTTGTTAGTGCAGAGATTGACGGTGCGTTGTTTAATGAAACACGTACACTTATTACAAACAACAGAGCATTCTTAATTAAAGAACTTACAGCATACTTAAAATTTAAATATCCTGAATTCGAATACGATGTTGATCTTTGCGAAAGAGACACAGGCTTAATGCTTGACGCTGTAGCATTTGACATGAACAGAAGTCAAAGTGCTGTATTAGCAACAGCAAATAGTTTAACACGTATTGCAGGTGAACGCTACTATGCTAGTGCAAGTGCTAGAATAGCAATTACACGACAGTTAACACAAACAGTAGATCACATTGAAACACTACGTGATTATTTGGCTGACTATGTATTATTAAATCGTCCTTACAAGCAAGTTTCAATTAGTGGTGTTAGTCAGGATTTAATCTGTAGAGTTACAACATCACTAGCACACGGATTTGAAAGCAAGAACATTGTTAAGATGACTGACATTGTAGGAATGACAGAAGTTAATGATACGTTCTACTATGTAAAACCAGTATCGTCTACACAGTTTGAAATCTTTACAGACGAAGCATTAGAAATACCAGTTAACAGTCTTGCGTTTTCAGCATACTCAAGTAGTGGTGTTGTAGGACAAGTTTTCCAAACAGACGACAAACAATTTTCAGATTCTGTTGCACTTCCAACAGGAACACTTGAGCGTCAAGAAGTTAGAAACAGATTTGACTTAATTGTTGAAATTGTATCAGACGGTATAGATGCTGGATCTCGTACAGTACAAGGGCGCACATATAACTTAAAAATTAACAATGGATCGCTAACAAACTTAGATCAGTTCTTAGACATTAGACCAGGTAAAGTTATCTTTGGTAAAATATCCGGTGCGCAAGGGCGTATTGTAGAAACTATAACAGAAACAGATGGTAGTGGCGGAAACTTTGATTTAATAAAATTACATCTATTAAAAGCAATTGACTTCATTGAAGGCGAAGGACTAGAGTTTGGTAACTTTGTGTATCAGAAGCAAATTGGTATTATGGTAGAAACAGGACAGTACGAAGAAGACTATCCAATTAAGATTGCTCCAAACGTTACTGTTAGAGGTGACGAGTTTAGACGTGTAATTGTGCGTCCGAAGCGCAGAGTATCACAATCTAAGTGGGCAAAAACATACATTTATCGTGATAAAGAATTTGACGGCATTGAAACAGCATCAGCTGGATCACGTTTTTATAACCAAACAGGTGATTGGCAAGGGTACTTTGGTTATCACTATCTAACTAATCCTGAAAAAGAAGAAAACGTTGGCATTAAGGTAACTAATGTTGGAGAATACTTAGCGTCAGCTGCTATACTTAAAGAAAACAAACTGTTTATTACTGAAGAAGTAATTAGCTACATTGATAATAATACAGCAGATATACTTTATGATAAAACACAATTTGGTGATGACTTATTTGCTTTAATAACAGGTATTACATACGATGTTGTATTTGGCACTAACTTTAATGCAAGATACTTTGGACAACGTTTCCAACGTTCAAGTAGCATATACTTAGATCCAGCATTACAAACATTATGGGTATTTGGTCTTACAGAAGCAAGGTCAATTATTACAGGATTACCAGCTGTTGCTAGTTCATCAGATGCTACTACAAGAGCAACTAATGCTATAAATGAAATTATTGATATTATTAATAACGGTACAGTAGATACTGATATTGCTGTTGATGCACTAACACTACCTACTCCTACAACACCTTTAACAGCAAGCGCACCAGCCGCTGTAGTAAGACTACAAAACAACAGAGACTTTTTAGCAGCTGAAGGTTTAGCATATCTACAATCAATTGCTCCTAGAAAGTATTTCAACGATGCTATTAGAATTAGAGACTTTAAAGAACTAGTTGACGGTGTTAGTTATGACGTATTGTATGGTGGTAACTTTGGTACTAGAGAATTTGCTAAAAACTTATTTGTTGACGGCGTACTTCGCTTAGAACTAACTACTAGACAAGAAACAATTGACACACTTACTAGATTAATTAGTGTAACAAGTGATATCCTTTTAGGTAATTCTGTAACTCCTACAACTGGCAATACAGAATCTGTTATTGGAACGGGTTCTAATGCAACAAGTGCAGAAGTTAATAATGTTACAACTTATATTACTATTGTAAAAACACAACTTGAAAACAACAACCTTCTTAGCTTAAACTCTAGCACGTTACCAAACCTTGTTAACGAAGCTGTAACACTAACAGATGCTAAAAATGAAATTGATGGTGCAACACCAACAATTAATACTAACGCTATTGCTGTAATGGATACAAACGCTGGCCTAAACTATAGAAGAGAAAAATGTCGCAGAGATGTTGGATTAGTTGTAGACGCACTAATTAGAGACTTGTTAAATGGCGGAGACGAATTTAGTACAGAAACACAAGGACAGTACTACGACAGCTACGTTGCACAAACAAGTTTAGGTGGCTTTAGCGGCCAAGAGAACGCAACTAAAAATGCAATTAAGTACATTGGTACAATTGCAGGAAGATTGATACAAGGTGCTTATGATCCATTACTAATTGAACAAACAGTAAGTGACGCAAGTTATGTTGAACCAGACTTTAGATACGGAGCAGGTGAAGTACAGACTAGTACAATTGTTACTAATTTAATTAACAAGATTGTGTTTGCATTTGATCGTAGATACAATCCACCAAAGCGTAATGATGAACTAGATGTGTTCTTAATGAACGATGCTACTAGAATCCAAAACATGACTGTTCAAGGACACGGCGGCTTTATGGCAGTGCTTGACCCTGAAGGTCAAATTCTTACTAAGTCTCCATATATCCAAGTTGGTTCAAGTTTCTCTAAGAGTATTAACAAGAAACACTTTGCTGGTGGTATGTTTGTTGATGCGTATGTTGGTAACTTACCTGCATATGTTCCGGCAACAATTGATCCAGAAGGCGACGGAAGTTCAATATCAGGTAAAGTAAACAACTTTGAAATATGGGTACGTTCAGAAGAAGGACAAGGACTGTTTAACAGAGAACCAGAACTACCATGTCCGTTCTATGTAGAAGGTAGACGTTTCCAAGTAAATGCTATATCAGATTACGATAGCGGCAACGGTTGGTGTAAACTTTATCTTGATAAAAACTCAAACGCAGGTGCGGGTTATGACGAAACACAGTTTGAAGAAAACCCAGGACAAATAGCAAGAACTGTATATTTACAAACAGCTGGTAACAGAAGTATACTAGGCAACGACTTTACACAAATTAACGACTTAGGTTATGCACTTGTAACAAACAACGGTGCGTTCTCTGAGATGGTTAGTATGTTTACATATTACTGTCAGGCTGCATATTATGCTAAGAACGGCTCAGAGATTAGATCAACAACAGGTTCAAATGGCTATGGTAACTTTGGCTTAGTTGCTGAGGGTGCTGATCCAAACGAAATTCCAGATCAGGTAACATATGAATATAATATGTCAAATCCTGCAAAGACTGTAACGTTTTTACAAGGCGGCGGCGACACTAACATTCTTGATGCTAGTAGTATATATGTATATGATTTAAAATCTGTACCATTTGCTGGGTCAGAGTTTGTTGTACATCATCCAGGAAGTGCAGGATCACTAAGCTATAAAGTTAGTGCTGTTTCGATTGATACTACAGTAACTAAAACCGACGGTGTATACGATAATACTATTTACAGATTACAAATACAAGGTACAGCAGACGGTGACGGTGGACAATACTTTAACAAACTTAAAGAAACTGTAGCAGACGGTACATTCATTGAATATAGATACGGTACTGTACACCAGTTTGATGGCCTTAGAGATCAACAGAATATTAAAACAAGACCAAGTACCGCTATTAACTTTGATGAAAGCGATGACGTAACATATCGTTCAATTGCATTTGCAAGTAATGATAACTTTGGTACACCAGTTGACAGTGATAGTATTATTGCTACATTTGATGAAACATATGACATCATTGAACTAATAACTGATCCAGATAACATTACCGGAAATGGTAACAGTGTAGGCGATACAACACTTGCTATTAGAACTACAGTAGGCGAAGCTACAAAACTTATTGATGCAGACATACTACGTCTAACAAGAGACATTGCAGGCAAACAGCCAGGTGATGCAGGATATGCAGGCGGATTGATATTTACATGGGCAGGACGTACACACCAAATATCAAACTTTGCCCTAGACACAACAGCAATAGATCCTGTAAACTTTAGTACAGACGGTAGAAGATATAAAATTACAGTCCTTGGTAACACTGACTGGAATGCTGTGGCAGGAACTAGCGGAGTTGTATATGCTGTAGACGATATTATACGTCCAACATCAGCGTCAAATGCAGGAACAACAGGTAGAGGAACAGACCAAGGCGCAGGTATACTTACAATTGAATCAGCAGCAATAACAGATATTACATCAGGTGGTACTGGTATCGCAACAGCATTGCCAGGAACAGCAATACCGTTAGTTGCTGCACTACCTGCATTAGCTACAGCTGAAATTACTGTAGCAATATCATTGTGTAGAGCTACGTCACATGACTTTACACAAATTGGTTCAGGTGGATTTAACGACAGTAACTATCCAAATGTACTATTAGGTCAACCAGTTAACTCACTGGCAGCATTTTACTCAGATGCTCCGGGTGCTGAGAAAGCACAAGTTTGGGAAAGACGCAAAGGGCGTGTGTTCTGGATGGCAACTGACCAATATGGATTCTTCCGTGTAGGTAAGTATTTCAATGTTGACCAAGCACAAGGTTCAATCAGTTTCTCCGGCGAACTTACAATTACTAATGCTAACGGCTTAGGATTTAAGAAAGGTGTCGAAATTGACGAGTTCTCAATTGATGACAATATGGCAGATGAATCAGAAGGTGCTGTACCTACAGAATTTGCTGTAGTTAATTACATCAATAAACGTTTAGGCAGAGATAAAAACGACAATGTAGTTGCAGGTGCGATTACTCCTGGTTACTTACCATTATCAGGTAGTGCAGAAATGTCTAACTCTTTACGCTTAGGTAATAACAAAATACAAAATGTTGCAACACCTACAGCAGGAAGTGATGCATCAACTAAAGCATATGTAGACGCAAGAGTACTTGAGTTTGATAGTTATGAAGCATTAAGAAACACTACAGATAACAGACCAGAAGGCGGCGATGTAGTTGTATACACAGGTATTAAGAAAGTATTAATTGAAGTACCTAGTGATTCAGCTGGTAGTCAAACATTTGTAGTTGGCGATCTAATAACAGATCCGAGTGGTACAAAGTCTGCAAGAATTGTAGACCTAGTACAAACAACTGATGCAATTGTAGGCGAAAACGAGCCAGGGCAGAATATATGGATTGTGTTCTACGAACTACAAGGCGTAAGCGGCGACTTCCTACTAACAGATAACTTAATCAAAGGTGTAACAACAAAAGCAACTGTTAGTGCAGCAATGCTTAGAGGACCATTTGAAGAAGTTGGTCACGCAAGAGAAGCATCAACTAGTGTAATTAACTACACTGTTACACGAACTGATAGTGTACTTGATGATGCACTAGTAGGACCAATTGCAGAAGTTGATTTCCAAATTCAAAATGACTCGATTGTTAATGCTGATATTAACTCATCTGCTAGTATACAACAAAGTAAACTATTACTAGAACGTGCTAAACCACGTTCAACAAGTTCAGGACTATTTGGAAGTAATAATGCAGTTGGCCAAGGAAACAGAGGACTAGCATCGTTTGATGACGATAACTTATCACATGAGATAGAAGTAACTGTAAACTTAGGTGTAACTATTGTTGCAGGAGATTATATATACCAAGGATCTAAAATTGGTACTGTTGTAAATAGTATTTCTAATGGAACTATATTTGTAATTAGAACATCAGACGCATTTACAGTTGATGGTTCAACTATCCTACAGAAAGCATCGTTTACTGGCGGAGTAGAAGGTTCAAAAATAGCACTAGGTGCTACAATAACTAACATCAACGAAAGTGGATATATTGGTCTAAAAGATAGAGCATTAGGTTATAACAAACTAGAAACAATTGCAAGCGAAAACTTATTAGGACGCTATAATGCTCTTACAGGTGATATTGAATCAGTACCATTTGAAAGAGTTATTGATCAAGGTTTTGGTATTCAAGATACTGACTTTGTTAACAGCGAAAACACGGTGATTACAGGACAAGTACTTACATTTGGTACAAACGTAAGTTTAGACAATGGTGAAACACTAGTACAAAACCAGGGTGCTGGTATTATTGTTGAAGGTACTGTACAAGGTGCTGTTGTTTCTGAGAAGAAAGTATATGTTATAAATGTTATTAGACAAGGTACATCAACAGCAGCTGCATTTAATGCATCAGCAGGTATAGTAGACAGTAATAGCAATGCTGTAGGAACACCTACAGAAATTACAGGCTCCACACAAAACATTAGTGGTAAAGCAATGGTACAACTTCAAGAAGGTGTATATGCTACAACACAAATTAGTAGTGGTTCAGCAAACGATAGTATTGCTAGAAGGTCACCAACAGGTGGGCTACAAGCTAACACATTTGCTGTTGGTGGATCTGCTGATAACATTGTATTGTCAGATTCAGGCAACACGCTAACACTTAGTACAGTACAAGGCGGCGTAATATTAACAGCAGCAGGCACAACTAATCCTACTGTAGAAATACCGGGTAACATTGATCAAGGTGCAACTAACGTAACACAAAGTAATTTCCAAGCTGGTAGTAGCTTTAACAATGATCCAATGCTGTCAACTAACTGGATATATGCTCCGTTTATTGAGGCGCCAGGAGAAGGTGATTCAGGTAGTACAGGTATTGGTATTGGTGCTGGGGGTGGCTTTACAAATTCAGCAGCTGATAGAATACTATTAGTTACTGGCGGTAATGAAAGACTTAGAGCACAAGACACTGGAGTAGTAGTTACTGGATCATTAGTAGCTGGTAGTTATTCAGGAGGCACTGTAAGTGGTACATCAGGAACATTTAGTGGTGCTGTAAGTGGTACAACTGGTACATTCAGTAGTACCGTAAGTGGTACATCAGGAACATTTAGTGCAGGCGTAAGTGGTACAACAGCATCATTTACAGGCAATGTTGATTTAGGTAATGCATCAGCTGATACTATATCAATGAATGGTAGTGTTGATACTAATATTATTCCAACTGGAACACGTAATATCGGTAGTGCAACAAGTACTTGGAGTACTGTATACGCTACAACATTCTCAGGTACAGCTACTACAGCAAGATATGCTGACTTAGCAGAAAACTACTTAGCTGATGGCAAGTACGAAGCAGGTACTGTTATTGCACTAGGCGGATCAGCAGAAGTAACAGCTACAGTTACTATGAAGGATCATAGAGTAGCAGGCATTGTTTCAACTAACCCAGCACACTTAATGAACTCGCACTTAGAAGGTGAGCATGTAGTTGCTGTTGCGCTAACAGGGCGTGTACCATGTAAAGTGATTGGTAAAGTTGCAAAAGGTGATATGCTAGTTTCTAGTAATGTGCCAGGATATGCTATGGTAGACAACGATCCAAAACTTGGTACACTGATTGGTAAAGCAATTGAAGGCAAAGTAGACGACGGCAAAGGTGTTGTTGAGGTATTAGTCGGTAAGTAACAAACACGATAAATATATAAAATAGGAAACGAAACATGGCAAACAGAATACCGTTAGTATTTGATACAGTAGCAAATAAGATTAAAGAGTTACCAACTGGTGATAATCTTAATATGTCTAGTAGTAGTATTAATGATGCTATTAATATTAGTGCATCAGGCACAGTGTCGGCTAATACAGTTAGCACAGTCAACTTAAATATTGCAGGAACGCCTATAGGTGAAGTAGCAAAAACAAACAGCTACACTGACTTATCAAATCTTCCTACACTATTTGATGGAGATTATAATAGCTTAACTAATAAGCCTTCAGCTATTGTAGCAGCATGGGCAGATATAACTGGCAAACCAGTTATCGCATCTAGTTTAAGCCAGTTAGTAAACGACACTAATTTTGTAACAAATGCACAAGTAACAATACAATCAACTCAAGTAGCTGGACTAGCAGCTGTTGCAACAGGTGGTTCTTATCTTGATCTAACAGACGCAGCACAACTTATATCAAGAGCAGAAATAGCTGGTGGAACATTAACAATTGATGTAAACAACACTGGTGACTTAGAAGGTAGTGTGTTTAGCACAGATGGCGGCACAAAACTTATAGACGGAGTTACAAAAAGTGCGTCACTTGTAAACTTAGATGCAACTGGTACTATTACTGGTAACTTAACTGGTAACGTAACTGGCGATCATACAGGTACACATATTGGTGATGTATATTCTCAAGACGGAATAAAACAAGTATTGTTCTCAGGCAACACGTTTGAAGATGATGCGTTATTTAAAGGCAATGTTTCAGGACAATTATTTTCACCGGACTTATCAACAATGCTAGTTGATCAAGATGGTAACTTCTTTGGCGATTTTAAAGGATCATTATTTGGAGATGATAGTTCTGTAATAGTTGACGCTATTACTAATAGTGTATATGCAGGAACAATAACAGCATCTACTAAGTTCGTTGGTAATGTAGAAAGCACAGCAACACTAACTCTTACAGCACAAAACGGTATTACACTTTCACCAGCTGGTCCAGTAAACGTACCAAACGCTAGTACAATTTCATTAAGTGCAACAAGTACTATTGCTATTGGAGCAACAGATGATTTAACACTATCATCAAACACAGGTAAAGTAAAAATTACAGGTGCAGTTGACTTTACAGGTGCTACTTCAATTGATTTCAATACAGCAACAATTAACAATTTAGAATTTGCAGATATTTCTACAACACCAACTACATTGGCAGGTTATGGGATTACAGATGCTTACACACAAACACAAGTTGATACCGCTATTACAAATGCAACTTCTAGTATTGTTATCCCAAGCGGTTCATCACAATCAATTGATGTTGTTGCTGATGATTCAACACTACTAGTTGATAGTGTAAACGGAACACTGAACGCCACAACACTTACAGGTGCTCTACCCGCAATAGATGGTAGTTCATTAACAGGTGTTACAACAGCATTTTCAAACATTACAAGTACACCAACAACACTTGCTGGCTATGGAATTACAGATGCGGTAGACCCTTCAGCAGAAACAACATTTACAGCAGACGTAAAATTTGACACAGGTGTTGAAGAAAAGTTTGCTACACTAACAGGCAGCACTGGAGTCACAGCAATGGATTGTGCTAATGGACACGTTCATTATCTAACAGGTATGGATGGCGATATCACAGCAAACTTTACAAACTTAGGTTTGACTGCCGAATACGCCACAAACCTAACAGTAATTATTAACCAAGGTGCTACACCTCGTGAAGTTACCGCTGTCCAGATAGGAGGAGCGGCACAAACCATAGAATGGCAAGGTGGCGTGGCTCCTACAGGAAATGCAAACGGAATTGATTCATTCTCATTTACGATACTAAATGATGGTGGTGCTTACGTTGTGCTTGGACAGATGGTAGACTTCACATAATGCCTTTATTATCAACAGCAACAGGTAGTTTTTTCGCAGGACGTAGAGCAACAGCATTTAGTAGCACGCCGCCGGCGGCTTGGGATCCTTCAACAGATATAACTTCTGCTATTTGGTTTGATGCTAGTGACACCGGCAGTTACACACTAAGTGGATCAAATGTAACAGCACTAACAGACAAAGCAGGAAACGCAACCGTAAGCATAACAGGCACACCAAACACTGGCAACACACTAGACAGCAAAAATGTTTTTACATTCTCAGGCAGTGAAGATTTCACAACCGACGAAGTTGCACAAGCCAACAATGGTAATCACTGGGCCATTGGAGTAATGCAATGGAATCAACGTAACGACTCACAGGATAGTTTTTGGAGCACAGAAAACAATAGTGGGTCTATACTAAACAAAAGAGATTATGCTATCAGTGCTGGTGCCAGCAACTTTGACGGTGAGTTAGATTTAGATGGACTGTCTTCAGGCAGGATTTCAACAACTATAGGAAATCTACAAGAATTTGATTCAGGTATAGCACAGAACACTTGGGTTATAATGGTTGTTATATTCAACAAAACAGGCAACCAAATCGCACTAAGAGTAAACGGAACAGATGCGTTTACACCTGTAAATGACTATGATAACTCACTAGACACTCTTATGGATCTACGCATAATGCGTAACAGAGCAAACGAACGAATGAGCGGCAGAATGGCAGAATTTTTCTCAGTAGCAGACGTTCCTGGCACAGGCAGCACAGACATCTCAACTGTAATACAAGCAGAAGGTTATCTTGCTCACAAATGGAATTTAGCAGGCAATTTACCATTGGATCACACATATAAATCGTCAGCACCGTAAGATAAATATTACAAATAGGAAAGAAAAATGGCAATTACATACATTAACACAGGAACAATCGCAAACGACGGAACTGGTGATGATCTTCGTGAAGCATTTATAAAAATAAATGATAACTTTGAAGAATTAGATTTAAGAATTATAGAAGAAACAGTTATACAAAACAATGGCAGTATAGGCGAAAGTTTATACACAGGTAAAGATGATAGTATACACGGTTTTAAAAGACTCAATGCAGGAAGCAATGTTACACTAACAACAACTGACAATACTATTACTGTTAGTGCAGCTGAAGCATTAGATTCTTTAATTGTCGTAAGTGATAGCGGAACAATAACTGTAGCACAAGGTCAGACTATGAGTGTTCATGGCGGCGAAGGTGTCGGTACTAGAGTTAACGGACAGCAATTAATTATTGACCTTGACACTACTGGAATTGTTGCAAGAGATTCAGCACCATCACTAAGTGGAACACTATCAGCAAACAATAATAACATTATTGGTGCAGGTACAATAACAGCTACAACAGTTAATGCTTATATTGAAGGTCTAGTATATGGGTACGATATTAGAACATTTGGTCCGTATCTAAGTGGATTTGATTTTGGTAGCTTTAGAAATACTTACAATAATGGTTTAGAGTTTATCTTAGCTACAGTAGATCTTGACTTTGGTGCAATAACACCTGAAACTGGAGACACTGTGGACCTAGGCTTTATTGTATAATAAGGAATAAAATATGGCGAATCTATGGAGTCAACCTTCAGGAACATTACTTGCTAACTTAGAAGAAAATGTTACTATAACTATACCACTACCGGTACTTAACAGATCAACTGTTAGTTTGATCAGTGGTTCGTTACCTCCTGGAACAAGACTATCTGGCAATTCAATAATTGGTACACCATACGAAGTATCAAGAAAAATAGAATATAGATTTGTACTAAGAGCTACACTTGATAAAACTATAAACGATCGTACATTTAAATTATCAGTAGTTGGTGAAGATGCGCCAGACTGGGTTACAGATCCAGGACTACTTCCAGTAGGTAACAATGATACATTTTATATATTAGATAGTTCACCTATTGAATTCCAACTGTTAGCAACTGACGAAGACATTGCTGCAGGACAAACATTAGAATACTTTATTGGAGATGGTGATGGCGAATTACCACCCGGTACAGAACTAACAGCTGATGGACGTATTATTGGTATTGTTGATCCTATACTAGCAATTGAAAAAGGTTTGTTATACAGTTACGGAACATACGACACAGCACCATACGATATTATCAATGGTGGCTACGACTTTGGTATTAAAAGTTCAAACGGATTTGATAGTTTCTATTATGATACAACAACGTGGGACTTTAGTTATAGTGAAAAACCTCCTAAGAAATTAAACAGATATTATCAATTTACAGTTAATGTAAGTGATGGGGACACAATATCAAGACGTACATTTAGAATTTTTGTTGTTGGCGACGATTTCTTTAGAGCTGATAACACTATACTACAAGTTGGTTCAGGAACATTTACAGCAGACAACACAAACCTTAGAACACCTATATGGATTACACCAGGGGACTTAGGCGTTAAACGTGCTAATAACTACGTTACTGTTCCTTTGGATATTATTGATACAAACACACAAATTGGATTTGTTAGTTATAGCATTGTTGATACTAATGATGACGGAAGTGCAAGTACGTTGCCTCCAGGTATGAAATTAGATCTATCAAGCGGGGAAATTGCCGGCAGAGTTCCTTATCAAGGTGCAGTATCAAAAGAATATAAATTTACTATTAGAGCTACACGTTATACACCTGACCAAGTTGATGAAAACGTAAGTTCAAGAAAAACTTTTACACTAAAATTATTAGGCGAGTTTAATTCAAATACAACGTGGGTTACTACAAGTGACCTAGGCACTATTAATTCAAATGTTATAAGTGTACTAAGAGTTAACGCAACAACAGATGTTCCTAATGCAAGGCTTTTATATAGTTTAAGTAGTGGCAGATTGCCGCCAGGATTACAATTAAGTTTTGACGGAGAAATTGTTGGCAAAGTAAATGCATTTGGACAAAACTTTTACCGTAGTATTTGGAGAGGCGGTAGAAACTATAAAGCAGGAGACGTTGTAAAAAACAACGGACAACTATACACAACTAACAGTGATCACCTAAGTGCTAGTTCAGGAGTATTTAACGATGATACTACACTGTGGATAGAATTTGCATATGTAAGATCAGGCTTAACAGTTTTTGATCGCGATGCCTTTACTACTGATGGTACAGAAACAACATTTGACAGATTGTACAAATTTACAGTAAACGCTGAAGATCAATACAAGTACACGATAGCAAACCGTGAATTTCAAATACGTGTAAGAGATCCGGAAACTACACGTTATAGTAATCTTTATCTAAAACCTTTCTTTAAAGAAAACGTTAGACAAGAGTACAACGCATTTATTTCAGATCCTGAAATCTTTATACCAGAAAACATATATCGTCCGCAAGATCCAAACTTTGGTATTCAAAATGAAGTTAAGGTTCCTGTGTACTATGGCATTGAAACAAACAAACTAGATACCTTTGTAAGTGCTATTGCAACTAATCATAAAAGAAAACAATATCGCATTGGCGAATTAAAGACAGCGGTTGCAAATGAACCTGGAACTAACAATGTTGTATACGAAGTAATATACTTAGAAGTTGTTGACCCAGCTAATCCTACAACAGGCAGAACTAATAAAAAGATTACAATAGGATCAAATAAAAAGATAACTGTAGATTCTGTATCATATACACCAGAAGATATATATTATGATTGGCCTGAAAAACCTTCATTTTGTTTGCAGACTAGATCTAAAAACATAACAGTTACATTAGGCGAAGATTTTGAAATAGTTACTAAAGAAGATGGAATTATTAAACTAGACTGGGCTAATGGTTTAGAAATAGACGGAAGAACTGAAGATAAACTACTTGCTATTCTTCAAGGACTAGGTCCTACAATGATACTACGTCCTGAATTTGAAAATACTATCAAAGCAGATACGAGTGTAGTTAATGCATCACAGTCTAATGACAGTGTGAAGTATATAAGTAACCTTTCTAATATGCGAGATAATATTAGAAACACAGGAGAGTCTGACAGAAACTTTATTCCATTATGGATGAGAAGTTCACAACCTGGAAGCGTCAACGAATTAGGTTATACTAGTTCGATAGTGTTATGCTATTGTAAGCCAGGTACAAGCAATACGATTAAAAGTGCTATTAATGCAAATGGATTTGACTTTTCAAAGTTTAATCTAGATATAGATAGATATATTATTGATAGTACCGATATTACAAGCGAGCCGCAATACTTGTTGTTCGCAAATTACAGATACAACGTTTAACCAAGATAAATAAAACGTAGGAGAAAACAACATGGCAGATAGTGCAATTACATATACAGGAATCGACGAAGAGTTTCCGGTACCAGGACAGGATAATGATAGTCAAGGCTTCCGTGATAACTTCTCGCAAATTAAAACAGGGCTTGAAACAGCTAAACTAGAACTAACAGACTTGCTTACTTCGGTAGCACGTACAGACACAGCTAATGACTTTAACGGTAATAATATTGAAGATGCAAACTTAATTGCTGTATCTGGAGCAATTTATCAACCTGCAGATCTTGTTAGTGATACACAAGTTGAATGGAATGATGGCGTAGCACAAAAGTTTAATATTACTAGTGGGCTTACACTAACATTTACTAATTTTCCAACTGGTGGTCAAAAGTATGCTTCAACAAGATTAATACTAAAAGGCAATGGCGGAACACACACTGTTAACTTTGAAACAGGTGGCAACGGAAACTTGTATATCAGTAACTTAGCAGCAGCTCTTGATAGCAACGGAGACTTTGTTGTATCTGATACTAGTCAGCCACATGTACTCGATGTATGGTCTGATAACGGACTTGACATTTATATTGACTATATTGGTCAATTTATGCTACAGGCGTAATATGTTTCATCCACTAGCAAATATGAGCGGCTTATCTGATTCAGACCTTGAAAACAAGATATCTGAATTAGGCCGCAAATATTTTCAATCATCAAACCCTGGCGTACAATCACAAATTGCTACGCTACTTGAACAATACAAAGAAGAATCATCTACAAGAAGAATTATTGCTGCACAACGAGCAAAAGAAAATGCAGAAAACGGCGATAATTCACTTGACAATTTAATAAATGTAAGTTAAAATAAGTGTATGCTTATGAAGACAGATGAACTCGGTATCCCACGATTTACAAACAAAGACTTAGTTGACATGATCTATAGTGGTCATGTTGACAAGTGTCACGTTGTACTATGTGACCCTAGTGATGACATAGATCAGTTTAACACAGCAATGCGTGAGCAACACTTACCTGAACTTAAACAATATATCCCAATAGATGTAGACGAAAAGACTTTTGACAGTGCGTTACAGAGTGAATGGTTTATGCCTGATGAATATAAAGAGATTAATCCAAATAAATGGTTAGAAGCAAAACTAATGGAAAAACTACAAATACAAGATCCTGTAGCTTTGCGTGATACACAAGAATGGATCCGTGTAACCGAAGAACTTACAGAATACTTTGGTCGTGGTATGTATCCATTATTACAGTATATGATATATTTGGTAGACTTCATGCGTGAAAATGACATTGTATGGGGTGTAGGTAGAGGATCAAGTGTAGCAAGTTATGTGTTATATTTAATAGGCGTACATAAAATTAATTCCATCCAGTTTGACCTGGATTGGCGAGAGTTCTTGAGATAAGTAAGTATATAATAATTATTAGGAGAAAATAATGGTACAAAGAATTAAAGGTGCAAAAGTTTATAAAACTATGCAAGGCAAAACCGTTGATATGGATATGCTACGCAAACGTAATGAAATGACACCTGCTGTAGGCAATGCTAGAGTAAACGCTCGTGGCGATGAACTAGGTGCAGGTGGACAAATTGTTCGTAAGAAAGAAGATGTCGTAAAAGAGTATTATGAAAATTCTAAAGGCGTTGTTGACGAAGCTGCTGTTAGACAATCTACAGGTGATCAAACTGAACTAGATGCTAATGGCAAAGACATTACCGATGACGATGACTGGATTGAAGACGAAGACGGCAATTTTGTAAAAAAAGGTGAATAATGGCTATTAATATTAATACTATTAAATCTAATGGTTTGCGGGCTATTGGAAATCGTGTACTAGTTACAGATATGTTCTTTGGTGAACAAACTACAAAGAGCGGCTTAATTATTAGTTCCGACGATGGTACAGAAAGAGGAATTTATCCTCGCTGGGCTAAAGTATTACACAAAGGCCCCGAAAACAATGATACATATGATATTGGTCATTGGATACTTGTAGAACATGGTAGATGGACACGCGGCATGAACATAGATGTCGAAGGTGAAGCACTAGAAGTTCGAATGGTAGAAACAGAAAGCATTCTTGCATACGCAAGTGAGAAGCCAGATGGGTTAACTATTGGCAATACATCAGAGCATGGAACAGTCAAGGACATGCCAACATTTAATGGAGTAATATAAATGACAAATGTATTTAAAGATATTGATAAATTTGCAGTAGCCTGCGATCAAGCACCGAGCGAGGATAACTATGAGTTATACCTTAACCTTATTGCTGAAGAATACGGAGAGCTTGTAGATGCAAAAGCATACGGCAACAAAGTTGCTCAACTTGATGCACTAGTAGATATCCTAGTTGTAACTATTGGCGCTATACGTGCAGGTAATATGGACGGCGAAGGCGCTTGGAAAGAAGTAATGGACACAAACTTTGCTAAGATTGATCCAGATACTGGTAAAGTTGAGAAGCGTGAAGACGGCAAAGTGCTAAAACCAGAAGGTTGGGTTGGCCCCGAGTTAGAACAGTTCATTAGATGAGCTTGTGGGTCTTTGGCGATAGTTACTGTATAGAAACTCAAGCACAAGATGAAACACATTGGAAGTATGAACACAACTGGATGGACCTAGTATCGCAAGGACTAGGTGATAATGATATTATTCCAATATCACAGTTTGGTGTTTCAAACGACTGGATCTTTAAGTTCTTTTTAGAACATACTTCAAAATTTAAACCCGGTGATAGTGTTATTGTACAACTAACTAGCGCCGGGCGTAAATGGTTCCTGCCAAACGAGCCACAGAAAAGTAATATATTTTATTCTCAGGGATGGACACAAAAAGTTTCAAATGCAATTGATCAATATCGCGAACACTTACACAACGATCAGTTAGACAACATTCAGTATACGTCATACGTATATGCAATTATGTTTATGACGCATTCTATAAAAGATGTTAATTTTTTAATCGTGCCAGGATTTGATTCAGTGCCAGGTGTTATTGGTAATTTAACATCTGACATTTGTAACTTTGAATTAGGCAACGGACAAAAAGATTTCTTTGAAAAGCACAACGGATTTGATCCTAGACTAAATCATATGTCAATAGAGAATCATATAGTCCTTGCAGACAAAATAGTAGACTATTTTAAAAACGGTACTGTGTTAGATCTTACTACAGGATTTAAAGGAGACATGTATTAATGTTACATGTATTTGGTTGTAGTTTTTCAGTAGCACATGATCATAAAAATGATCTAATAGGTGAGGGTGGAATGAATCCAACCTTTGTTCCTATAGAACATACTTGGACTGAACTTGTTAGCAAACATTTAATTGGTACTACTGAACACAACAATACCGCACTTTGCGGCGTTGGTAACGATTATATATTTGACACATTTACAAATACATTACCAAAGATACAAAAAGGTGACTATGTTATAGTACAACCTACTTCTTTTTTAAGAGAATGGTTGTTTGAAGATAGGCCTGAAATGGCTAATTTCTTATCAGCAAAATACGAAGTTGGCTTACATATTAATCAACCAGAGTCTGATGCATTAGAGTTATACAGAAATCATCTGTATTCTGAACATAAACAAAAGATAGTGTACAACGCTTTCATGCAAGCATTTTTTAGTTGGGCAATACCATTTGGTGAAATAAATGTTAGAATGTTAATTCTTCCAGGGTTTCATACCGTTGATGGCGTTGAAGGTGCTTTAATTGATCCAAGTCATAGAGAAATTGGTAACGACAAAGCTGTACAGAAACATATGGCAAGAACAGGTGGTGATAATAGATATAATCACTTTTCAGAAGTTAATCACAAAGTACTAGCAAACAAGGTTATCGACTTTTTTGATAACGCCGCTCAAGTAGATCTTACTACAGACTTTATTACCAATATAGTTTAAAATAATACTTGACAACTCTGTCTAAGTTTGCTATAATAACACTATAATTAATTCAAGCGCCTGTAGCTCAGCTGGATAGAGTGTCGGTCTACGAAACCGAAGGTCAAAGGTTCGAATCCTTTCAGGCGCACCAAAGAGGAAATAAAGATGGCTACACATGGCACTATTGATTTAGAAACTATTGACACATGTCCACAAGCAACTGTATTATCACTAGGTGCTGTTAAATTTAATCCATTAAATGACAGCGAGCCACACTCAGAACTATACCTTAAAATTAATATCGACGAACAAGATCAGCTAGGTCGTACAGCTAGTGACAGCACTATTGAGTGGTGGAGCAAGCAAGATCCAAAGATCATGGACGAAGCGTTCGACCAAACAGGTGCTGTTAGCGTAGATGAGGCTTTACGTCAAATTAGCAAATGGGTTGTTGGTGTTGATACATTATGGGGACAAGGATACGGTTTTGACTATACCATACTGGAAGACATGTTCCGCCGCTGCGGAAAGCCTATTCCGTGGAACTTCTGGATTATACGGGATTCTAGAACGCTTTTTGGCTGTTGTCAAGCAGATCCTCGCAAAGCATTTCAAACAGATTTACACAACGCATTAGCAGATGCATATTTTCAATCAAAAGCAATACAAGTTGCATATAAAGAGTTAGGACTTAAAAGATGAGCATGTCACCAGTACCAAGGAATAAAACTACACAAGAAAATCAATTAGTACAAGAGTACTTGAATAAAGGTGGTGAAATTACACAGTGTGAAAGCGGTGCCCGTACTGAAAACATTGAGTACAAAGGCGGCTTTTATGCAAAACGCAGAAAGAAAAAAGAAGCTGAAGAGAAAGATAAAACATAATTAGAAATGAAAAATAGTCCTATTAATACACTACAACAACTAATGTGCATTACAATGGAAGAGTGTGGTGAACTAACACAACGCTGTTCAAAGATGATGCGTAAGTTTAGTACAATCGACGAAGCAACAGAAGACCAACGTGTTAAACTGTTAGAAGAAGCAGGCGATGTGTTGTGTATGATTGAACTAATGGTAGAACACGGCCTCTTGACAAATGACGAATTACGTGTTAGAATAGATGTAAAGCGAGATAAACTTAAAAAATGGAGTACGTTAATTAAATGAAAGACTTATGGGTAGAAAAGTATCGTCCGAAAACAGTAGATGGCTACGTATTTCGTGATGACGCACAGCGCAACCAAGTAAACACTTGGATTAAGGAAAACACTATTCCGCATTTGCTGTTTAGTGGCAACGCTGGCATTGGTAAAACTACACTTGCTAAATTATTGTTTAACGAATTAGATCTTAATCCACTAGATATCTTAGAGATTAACGCAAGTCGAACAAACTCAGTAGATGATGTACGTGATAAGATTGTTAACTTTGTACAAATGATTCCGTTTGGTGACTTTAAAGTTGTATTGTTAGACGAGGCAGATTACTTGTCAACAAACGCACAAGCGGCATTGCGTGGCGTGATGGAAGAGTATCATACTACAGCAAGATTTATTTTAACATGTAACTATCCAAATAAAATTATTCCAGCACTACACAGTCGTTGTCAAGGCTTTCACATTGCTAAGATTGATCAGACTGAGTTTACAGCAAGAGTTGCAGAGATTCTTATTACAGAAGGTGTAACTCCAGACTTAGACACACTTGACACATATGTAAAAGGTACGTATCCGGACTTGCGTAAGTGTATCAACACAGTGCAGATGAACAGTGTAGACGGAGCACTTACAAAACCCAATGAAGGTGACACAGGCGAAACTGATTGGAAGTTGAGCATGGTGGAATTATTCAAAGCAGGTAAGATACAAGAAGCACGTAAACTATTGTGTGGCACAGTGCGTACAGAAGAAATGGAAGAAGTGTATCGTTGGTTGTATGACAACGTTGATTTGTTTCCAGATCCAGATCAAGCTGTGCTAGTTATTAAACAAGGGTTAGTAGATCACACCCTAGTAGTTGATCCTGAGATTAACTTAGCCGCGGTGCTAATCAAACTAGCGAGGTTATAATGACATACTTAGTAACAGACAACTGTATAAAGTGTAAGCATACCGACTGTGTAGCTGTTTGCCCAGTTGATTGTTTTTATGAAGGCGAAGACATGCTAGTAATCAATCCTGATGAATGTATTGATTGCGGTGTTTGTGTTCCAGAGTGTCCTGTTGATGCTATTGTAGCAGACAACGAATTACCAGAACCTGAACGAATTAAATGGTTGGAGATTAATACTCACTACGGATACGAGTGGCCGTTAATTACAGATCAAAAAGATCCGTTACCTGATGCAGAAAAATATGACGGTGTTCCTAACAAATACGAAAAATATTTTACTCCAATAGGAGAAGGCCCGGACGTCATGAAAGAGACTACGGACTATGATTAAGATACTATTAACGTATCCTAATTTACCTTTAATGATGTCCCCAGCTATGAGCATGGGGCTGTTTAATGCTATTGCTAAACGCATGGGCTGTGAAGTAAAATTATTTGAAACAACACAGTATAGTGAGCAATATAATAACAGACATATTCGTATGACTGAAATAGGAGCAAGTCGACAAAACAAAAAAGAAGAATTAGAAGATATGTTTTGGATTAAAGATCCTAAAGATATTATTCCTGATTTTATTGAATGTGTAGAAGACTTTAATCCTGATTTAATATTAATGAGTGTTCAAGAAGATGTTTGGAAAATGGCATCTCAACTGTTAGATAGTATATCCGATAAAAACATTCCTCATATTATAGGTGGAGTATTTCCTACTAATGCACCAGACATTGTAATCAATCATCCTTCTGTAAATGTGTTAGCAAGGCACGAAGGTGAGATTACTGTTGCTGATGCAATTACAGCAATTAAAGAAAAGACAAACTTTGATCATATAAAAGGATTGTGGATTAAAAATCCTAATGGCGACATTAAGAAAAATGCGCCGCAACAACTGTGTGACATTAATAAAACACTACCTGACTACGGTTGCTTTAAAGGAATACGTTGGCGGAGACCTATGGGCGGCAAAGTATTTGAACGTGCTGTAAGTATGGAATCATATAGAGGCTGTCCTTATAATTGTACATATTGCAACAGTCCTCGAACACGTACACTTGCTAAAGATTTTAATATAGGAAACTTTATGCGCCGTAAGAGTGCAGAGCAAGTTGAAAAAGAATTGCTTATATACAAAGACCTATATGATCCTGATCTAATAATGTTTCAGGACGATAGCTTCCTTGCAAGGCCAGAGAAAGAAGTATTTGAATTTTGCGAAATGTGGAGCAAGTACAAAATTCCTTTTTGGTTCAATACACGTATTGAAAACTGTAAGCCTGCATATTTAAGTGCGCTTAAAGAAGCTGGCGTGTATCGTATGACATTTGGTGTAGAAAGTGGCAATGAAGAATACAGACGTAAGGTTTTAAAAAGACAAGCTAGTAATGATAGGTATTACGAATATTTCAATTACATAAACGAAAGCAATATTCCATACAGTTTAAATGTTATCTTAGGCATGCCATTTGAAACTAGACAAATGGTAATAGACACAGCAGACATGGTGCATCGTGCTAGAGGATATGACGGACTTACTATAGGCATGTTCCAGCCATATTGGGGAACAGAACTTAGAACAATGGCAGTTAAAGCAGGCTTCTTAGATAATGCGTATATAAACAGTGGCGGATATATGGACAAGTGGGCAATTGATATGCCAGAGCCGTATCTGCAAGAAGATGAGCTAGATAAATTATTAAGAACGTTTGCTTTGTATGCACACTTTGGTCCAGAGATGCACAGTATAATACAAGAATCTGAGACAGACGACAAATTATATAAGAAATTGTTTGCACAATATCAAGAAGAATTCTTTGGTGATGTGCAAGAAGGCGGCATGGATAGGGTAAACAGATTTTGTCCAACACATGATGCAACCAGTACATACAAATTTATAGAGGTTAAAAGTTTATGATAAGAGCAATACTAGCATGTGACGATTACGGCGGCGTAAGTAAAAACGGTACACTACCTTGGCCTAACAACAGTACAGATCTTAAATGGTTCAAAGAGAACACAGCAGGACATATTGTTATAATGGGGTCTACTACTTGGGACGATCCTCACATGCCACGCCCGCTACCTAAACGTACTAATGTACTAGCAACTACACGCAAGGATGACTATCCAGGTGCAGACATGTATATTAGCGGTGACCTAAACAACGAAATAAAACATATTGAGTATCTAAACGAAAGTGTTATTACTTGGGTCATAGGTGGTCCTAAAATTATCGAACAAACACTAGATATAATTGATGAGTTTTACCTAAGTCGTATTCCTGGTGCATATGCATGTGATACATTCTTACCGTTAAAGAAAATTGAAAATTTGTTTGAAATGACCTGGAACGAAGATCATGGCGATGTAGAATTTCAAATTTGGAGTAAACTATGAAACAGTATTTAGATGCACTAGAATACATTTTAGAGAACGGCGAAAACGTAAGTGATAGAACAGGCGTAGGTACTCGAACAGTGTTTGGCTATCAAATGCGCTTTCCACTAACGTACAGTAACTTTCCAGCTGTAACTACAAAGAAACTTGCTTGGAAAAGTGTAGTAGGAGAGTTGTTATGGTTTTTGGAAGGATCAACATCTGAACCTAGACTAGCAGAAATTACACACGGCGATAAGACAAAGAATACAATCTGGACAGCTAACTTTAATGAGCAAGGCGTAGCACTAGGATACACAGACGGAGAGCTTGGTCCTGTATACGGCAGTCAATGGAGAAACTTTAACGGCGATGGTGTAGATCAAATTGCATCTGTTATAGACCAACTTAAAAACAATCCTGACAGCAGACGTATTATCATAAGTGCTTGGAACCCAAGTAAGTTAGACAAAATGGCGCTACCTCCATGTCATGCATTTGCACAGTTTAAAGTAATAAACAACAAACTAAGTTGTCAACTGTATCAACGTAGCGCAGACATGTTCTTAGGTGTACCGTTTAACATTGCAAGTTATAGTTTGCTCACACATATGTTAGCACAAATTTGCGATCTAGAGCTAGGTGAGTTTATATGGACTGGAGG
>Ga0209092_10000593_pt1 | contig 35986 bp, 33 predicted proteins | sample FraStrMetagenome_FD_187446 | JGI IMG/M metagenome (GOLD analysis project Ga0209092, IMG submission 187446) | Marine eukaryotic phytoplankton communities from Arctic Ocean - Fram Strait ARC3M Metagenome (SPAdes) (version 2) | ecosystem: Environmental > Aquatic > Marine > Oceanic | place: Fram...
ATTATTTAATGTGATCAATTCTGATGCATTATTAATAAATGATGAATTTAAATAATTTTGCATATGGTTATTATATGTTGATTTTTTTGTATACTCGCATAAACAGCGTTCATATGTGCGGATAACCATTATTCTACTATTTATGTGCATATTTGCATATAAAATAATTCTGCTATTTTCTGCTAATGTATATAACATAAAAAACTTAAAAAGTGACAATGATTGTACATTCGCAATATTATCCAATAATAATTATATTTACCTTATTCCTTTTTTAAATAAAGGATAAAAATGTGACGTTATTATATCACTTTTATATCTATTAAATTATTATTATATTTTTTAGAAGGGGAAGAAATATTTTTAAAAAAGTTTTTCAAATAAAATAAATATATAAATTTAAATAATTTTGCATTTGTGATGAAATTATTAAATATAATTTTTATGTCAGACAATCGTTTCATACGTCATCATAAAAATTTATAATTATTGTTACATAAATAAATTTCTACGAATGTAACATAAAATATATCATAAGTATTGTTTATATTTATGCAAAATATGTCAATACACAATACAAAAGAATAATCATAAATGGCAGAATCATTAGAACACATTGACAACACTACATATGAAATGTGCATGAAAGCAATTAAACAAGATTATATGCAAATAAAATAAAATAAAATATATTGAAAATAAAATAAATTTTAAACCAAATGAAGACTACATAAATGAAGACCACATAAATGAAGACCACATAAATGAAGACCACATAAATGAAGACCACATAAATGAAGACCACATAAATGAAGACCACATAAATGAAAACCACATAAATGAATTATATATGGAAGCGATTAAACAACACAGATATGCATCAAATATTATTATGTGTAAAATTATGCAATCATTGCATGACAAACAAATTGATGAAATTAAAGCGCGTAATTTTATGAATTATATATATGATGCTAATCATGTACTAAAATACATAAAAAAAACAAACAAAGTGTGTTAATGTGAATTATGTTTTGAAGCAGTTAAACAAAATTGTTTTTCGCTTAGATATGTAGACGAACAAATATTGTCAAATAATGCAGATATAAACATGAATATTATTGGGAAAATTATATTGACATGGCGATAATAGAAAATAATATTGATATGTTTATAGAGGCGGTTCTACAAGATGTTAATATATTGACTAAAATTGATGAACATTATTATGGATGCTATACATTTGTACAGTATGCAATTAAGCAGCATATTGATAAAAATGGAAATATTTATTGTGAAATATTAAAAAAAAATAAATAATAAATGTCCAATTTGTCGAAATAATATTAAAATATTTTATATAATTGAACGTGACGATTTATGTAAAGTGCATAAAATTTAAAAATAAATGTTCAACAATATGACATATTTGATGAGCGGTTGTGCAAATTATTTATGTGTATTAACTGTTAAATATTTTTTTTATAAAATAAGATTATAATCATGAATCATTCGCCATTGAATCAATATAATCACAATAATTTTTCATTTGATAATGTGTCATTTTTTGACAAAAATGTGTCAAATAAATCAACACATGTTGAACATCCTGAATTTAACATGACACAATCAGTGCCTGTAAAAAAACAGAGACCTAAAAAATCTAAATGCGGATATACAATTAATTTAGATTATGCAAAAGCAGGATTAAGAGGTTCATTTTCAGATGACTATATGCGGGACGATGAATTGATAGGAATGTATTTTTCAAATGAAAACGTCAATCGAATTCAGTTACAAATAAAAAATGAAATAACATTGAGAACAAAAGGAAAATATGCGGTAGATGTTGATCAGGATATTGAAGACATATTAATTGTTATGGGGCATATAATGATAGAGGATGGACAATTTTTATTAACAAAAATAGTAAAACAGGTTAAAATTTTAAACAAAAGGGTCGTTGATTTTGTTGTTCCTGATATGATAAGTGAGATAACTCAAAATTATGGATACCAGCAAGAGATAAATAAACCATTGCAACAAATGATGCGACCAATGAACGTCAATAGTGCAGGACGAAAAACATTACCGTCAGTTACATCAATGTGGACACATTAATATGTTTAATGATTATACGTCACTTCATCATTTGTTAGTGAGTGTATTTGTTGTGTTATGTATTGTCTAACTTTTGTGTTAACTTTAAATAAGCTTTGTCCAATAAGTATATCACCTTTATTAGGTCCAGATGCTGAATAATAAATTTTTTTAATATTATATTTTTTTATAATTTTTTTTATATTGTTGATACAAAGATCAATAATATAAATCTCATGATCACCTAATTCATTATAGCCACGATTTGTAAAATTTCCTGTTGGAATTCCGTGACTGTATGGTTTTTTAATTGTTTTTAATTTCATTGCAAAAATATTGTATTTTCGTATGACAGCGTTACCTTTTCCTTGTTTACAACTTCTGCTTAAAAAACTTTCTTCGTTGTCATTGAATATATATAATGTATCGTCAATATTATTTTGTATATCATGCTGTATCATATAATTAAAATCACCAAATGTGTCACGTTTATTATAAACAGAAGCTATTATTTCAACAGTCGAAATATCATTTTCATGTGACGTCATTGAATTAATATGTGTATATATAATTTTATTATGTGTAAGGTTAGCATTGTCATAATATGCATATAAATATTCAATTTTTACGTTGAAAGTCAACAAATTATTTAATTAATAATTATTTATTAATCAAATCAAAATAATTGTGCGCGATTTTATGTTTTTTATTAACGACTAGGTGTCTGCTTAATTTTTTTATAAACGCAAATGGTGCCTGTTTCATTGATTATTTTTTCGATTTTGGTTTGATCAGTTGAACCATTCAAATACGTGACAGGTTCATTGTGGCCATAAGTACCACTTTGAGTACTTGTTTGATCAGCCGCTCCTTGTGGGTCATACATATAATCTTTGCTTTGCCCTTGCCCTACTGGATTTACGAAAACAGCGGTGTTTCCCACAATTAGTTTTTTTCCGGTTTGGGCAGGATCAACACCAACAGAACTTTCAGTTATGCACACAGCAGATTTAAGATCAAAAGAGTCACCACCCACATCAATTTGGCGATTACATGTTACAGTTGTTCTGTTTAAACTTTCATATCCCGAAAATGTCACAGGTAAAGCATTGAATTGGTATGGACGTCCAATATTACCGTATTCAACTGTTTGTTGTCGGCGATTGATGTAAAAGAAAACAACGTCACGAGAAAATACAACGGTTTGAGACTTTGGAATGATCATTTTGTTTTCTAAATACCATTGTTGCTGATCCATCGATTTTGATAATTCAATGGTATGTCCACTAGCTCTACTAGCTGCTGTAGTACCATCACCTGTGTTAGGAATGCGCACGGTAATAATAGGAACGGATGTCATGCGTGTGAGTGACATAGTGCTCACATTGTAATTTCCTGCAAATGATGGTTGTGCAAATCCGGCCATAGTATTGCTGTATGGACGTACAGCAACAAATGTAGGTCGCATAGAAAATGCACCCAGCATGCGGCGCAAAATAGTTCCCTCATCTTTTACGTATGCCATATCAGGAGAATCAAAAAGGTTGTTGTCACAGTTATCTAATGCGATGAGAAAGTCGGACACACGTTCGTTGTAATATTTACCTTGGCGAAGCTGCAATACGGAATCCCAAATTTTAGTTTGCACGATGAATCGGTTGCGTAAGTTTACCATAGGAGAATCCTTGTTGGTCACGCTTGAAACTTCATTTGGGTCAGTAATAACGTCCCAGTACATTTCAAATTCTTGGTTTGTTGTAATAGGTTTGTTTTCGTATTTATTTTTGATAATATGTCCAAGATTTGCAATCAACATACGGTTATCAATGCAATCAATCTTAATTAAAAATAATGCAGCGATTACAGGATGAATGTACGAATATTGATTATGTTTTCCGTAAACGAATTTTCCGACGAGTGCACTTGCTTGCAGGTCTGTGAATTGTAAGCTTTGTATCATAACCTGCGCGTGCAAAACACGAGTTTCGGCGTAAAGTTTTAAGATATCTTGGAGAACATCCATTTCGTTATTTTTCACGACAAGAGAATCACCCATGTGTTCGTTTTGGTCGTATCCAAAAACTTGGCTCATTCTGCTAGAAGGTCTGTTGTACGTGCTGTTAGCATATTTTGGCTCATTTACAATTTTGTTGAAGAAAGCAGTAAATTCATCATCACTGAAATCATATTTCTTAGCAAACTTTTTTGCTTTTTCCATAAGTTCATGAAGAGGCAAGTTAGAATATTTGTTGATTAGTAGTTGCTTGAATTTGCGCGATTTGCGTTCAATAAGTACAAGGCGTTGTTTGTAAAGGTCGAATGTTTTCTTCACATATTCTTCATCATTAGGAAACAATTTGCGAAGTTTAGCATACGCTTGATGGTCACTGAGTCCTTTTTTAATTAACATCTCAATGCTAGAATTAGCGTCTCTGCTTTCTTTTTTTTCATAGCTAGGTTTAGAATTTCTGTCATAGTGGGGTTTTGTGATGTCACTCATTTAGTTAAGTTATACTATATTAAATACATATTTTTTTTCTAATTAATCACAAATAAAAATTACTATATTATTTAAATTTTATATTATCCATGATGTTATGGTATGTTAGCAGATGAATAATTTGTGTAATAAATATATTTGACAATCATTTTTTACGCATACAAAAATATTATTTTCTTATATTAAAAATAAAATTTTATTTAGATTTATGTGTTAGCAATAAATTAATTTGTTACGGTGGTGTATTTATTGTGGATATTTTCATATTATTAATATGTGTTCTAAATTCTTTTTTAACTTTTAGTGCCAAATTTGTTTTAGATGATTGAATTTTATCAACTTTTAATAACGATTCTATATGTTCTAGTTCTATATCTTCATAACCATGAAACAAATCAACACATTCTTTTATTTTATTTTGTGCCAACATTTTTTTCATTATTTGATTTATATAAATATAATCAGTAATGTTCATGTTTGGCAGACATTTATTTGCGTTTAATATATTTTTTCGGTTGATACTTTTAATTGATGAACGATTGAGATCCATCGGAAAAATTAATTTTACTGAATCTGTGAGTGGATTTAATTTTGTCAATTCATATGATGTTGCAGCACATGTATAAAATCCATGAACTTCTTGCATATCCCAATTTTGGTCTCCATATATATAATTTTCGATAACGTCACCTTTTGACAAATAATCTGATATTTTTGATATATTATTATATAGACCAGCGTCTGGCTTTTTAAATTGTGTTGCACACGATATATAATTTTGGTGTATCATTAACGGCAACAATACTTTTTCCGTTTCATAATATCGAATACATGAATCGATTGATGTATATTTGTGTAATAAAATTTCAGATGTTTTAAATAAATCGAGGTCGTCATCTTTTTTTTTACTTGATCTACAATATTCGTCAATTGTCATGTCTGTTATTATAGAATTTCCGTACACATATTTTATATTTTGCAACACAAATACAAGGCGCCTAAAATCTAGTTGTGAATGTTCAATAATTTTATTTGCAACGGATGAACTTTGCAATTTTATTTTTTCCGCTTTAGTTATTCGATTTAGCAATGTTAGCATGTATTGCGGATATGGTTGCCATAATTTTATTTCGATAAAATTTTTTTTAATATCTGAAAGCAATTTATTATGTTGATTATTTGATATTAAAATTATGGGATATTCCCACGTAAGTTCATTATTTTTAATCAATGATGATATAAAATTTTTTTCTGTCGTCGATGTTAACGATTCAAGTTCATCAATTACAACTACTTTTTTATTTTTTTTTTTATTATCTATATATGACATAATATTCGTTATGTTTGATACAAAATCAATCATATTTTTATTTTTTTTGCATGTTTTTATTTTATTAAAATTGATTATTTGCACGTCATAATTTAGTTCATTCAATATTGCGTGGACACAACATGTTTTACCGACACCGCTATGTCCCGTTACTATTATTGCGCTACTTGTATCTTTTTTATTTTGAACAAAATTATATTCTTCAATTAAATTTTTGCATTCTTCATCACAATCATCATCATCTGAAAACATATGATCATTTTCTGTTTCAGCACCAGTTTCATTTTCTTTATTTTTTTTTTTAATATTTTTACGTTTTCTTTTGCTCCCGTTTTTATTTATGCTAGCCAATGCTATTTTTTTATTTTGGCTAAATGTGCTAAGCCATTGTTTAATAGCGACTATTGCTTTACCGTTTCCCACAATATCAGCAATACAATTTGGTTTGTATTTATCAGTCCATGAATGTGATTTTATGTCATTTTGTTCCTCATAATATTCCATATTTTTAGTTTATCATAATTTAATTTAATTACTATTTAAACTTATTTTGTTCAATTTTTTATCAATTTACAACGTCAAATATATTGAATATTTAATGGTTTTAAAAATTAATGCTCTATAACATTAGTTGACGTATCAATATTATTAAATATAAAAATGGATTCGTCATATAATTCAGATTCGTCTGCGTTTAAATATTCTTTTATTTTTTCACGTGATTCATAAGATTCTGTGTCGGAATCAGAATCGATTGCATTCATTGCATTAAATTGATCGATACAATTTATTTTATAAAAAAATAAATCATTCAGCGTAACGCCAACATTATTATATATTTCTGCACCATTATTTGTTTCATCATAAATTACATGTTTTTCAGTGTCTGACATGTCAATATTTAATTGTGTATAATTTTTATTTATTACATATCCTTTTTTGCTCAAGTGCAATTTATTGCATTTGCTGCTCACACAAAAACCGTGTGATAAATCATGTTCACATAATATATATTGAGATGATATTACTCCCGTGTTACAATTATAACCGCCTGGACATTTATTTTGTTCACATGATAAACATTTTTTTGTGAATAAATATAATATTTTTATAATATTTTTATCATGTATAATTTCAATATTATTCACGTCATCTTTTTTATTTATTATGTTATATATAAATTTGCGTATTGGGTCCTTACGTTGTTCTTTTAATGAATGTGCAAATACACATTTATCACCGTAACAACATTTTGTTGTTTTTAATATATTATTGCACATTAATCTTTTATTTTTTTCATCTATACGGTTACTATTTATTTGTTCTCCATTATTTATATATTCTATGTTATCGCAATAAATTCTATTTTTTTTATTTTTATTTTTTTTTGACTTTTGATATATATATGGTTCATCTGTGTGCTCAGTATATTTATTCATATGTGTGATTATTATTAAATAATATTCATAAAATATCTTTATGCATTTTATGTGCAGAATATGAATTATAATATCTATTGAATTTAATTTATAAACTTCAATATATGGAGGCAAGACATGACACAAAATTTACAAAAAATATAAATCAACAAATTATTGAAATTTCAAAAAAAAATAAATTTGGACATGACGATGCAAATAAATATAATATTTCACATGTTGGGGAAAATGATGACACAATTATTGTTAAACATAATGACATATCACAAAAATGTGCGTACGAATATCTTGGTTCATATGATACGATGACACAAACATGGTATTGGGCTTGGGGATATCATGTATCTGAAAATAAAATTAAGTTATCAAAAAAAACAATAATAAAAATAAATGACATGATAAATAAAAAAGATCCAAAATATGAATTGATAAATGTTGATATAGAATATTTAAATTATTTTACGCAAAATTCTATATTTTTATCGAAACATAATCTAAATAAATTAATAAAATTGTGCATAATGTTACTTCGTGATGATATTGTGTGGATTATACCACAAATTAAATTAAAAAATGATAAGTCGGAACAAATCAATTTTTTTATCGTAACAAAAATAATGCATATCGAATAATTATTATATATAAATTACATAATGAACACAATAAAAACAAAAAAATATTCGCTACTGTATGAATCACGATGGAGAGAAACAGAAACTAAGAAAGAATTTGACTCAGACAATATTATGTTTCCGTATCCTACTGAACGAATTGATACATATGGATATAAATGGAAAGGCGGAAAAAAACAATTTATTGATAAACTGCAAAACGTTCAAAAATTTGTAGATAAAAAAAATGTAAAAAATGATGATAGATGTATGTTATGCAATGAAAAACATGTTTCCAATATAGAATATAATATATCAAACATAATATGGAATTCTAATTTACATCATTATATCGATAAACACAATGTTAAACCAACACAAAATTTTATTGACATAATATATCGTTCAGAGCAACCAAAAAATGAAAATGCACGAGATAATATTTTTCGTGCTGATTCAGTGACATATGTTAAAAATGATTTATCTTATGTAAAATTAGATAAGATTCATATAAATATTTTTGACGCACTTATGGAACATGGTGGGGGAAACAAAAAATACAAAGATAAACAAAAATCAAACATCGTAAGAAATTCAGAACATGCAGGTTTAATAGATTACAATAATAACGGTCTTGATAAAATAATAATTTCTGGTAATACTGATCGCGTCGATAAATATGATAACGAAATATATATGCCTAAAAATATACCTGAAGCATATGATTATGAATATATATTTCATACACATCCACCGACACCAACACCAGGTGGTCGTGCTATATATGGTATTTTATATGAATTTCCAAGCATAAGCGATATATTGCATTTTATTGAACATTATAACGTCGGAAAAACACAAGGTTCGATAATTGTAGCACCCGAAGGCTTATATTGCATCAGAAAATTTACTCTCGATACACAAAAAATAAAAATCAATAAAAAAAATATGTTTGCTAAAATGAAATCAATTTATAAAATTGTGCAAGATAAAGCAATTAAAAAATATAAATTAGAATTTACTGATGAATATTTTTATAAAAAAATAGCACAAAATAAAACATATATAAACACAATAAATGATACATTGCATAAATTTTTATTACATATTGATTATTATTCAAGAACATATGATGAAATAAATGACATATGGTTTATTGATACCATATATTTACCGATTTTTATAACGGAACCAATAAAAACTGATTGATTTTTTGTCAGTTCTCACATAAAAATTTTATTTGTTTTTATTTTTTAATTTTATATTTTTTCATACATATAAATATAGTATAAATATGTTTAACGAATGCACACAAAATGTTATTTTATTTTTATTTGTAATTGGATTTGTTTACTTTTACATTCTAAAGCCAAAAGAAGCATTTGAAGATTCAACGATGGCCAATGTAAATTATGCAGCAGCATATGATCAATCACCCGACAACATGCCTGAAAGACCGACACATTACGATGCAACCACTGGTGAAATGGTATTGAGTCCAGATTTTGTACAACAACCATTAGAATATGCATGGGGAAAACCATATGTTGATAATTCAGGCGAAACAGTAAATTCTAATTCAGTAGATTACAGTTCTATCGATATAAGAAATGCACCTTGTTCAAAATCATGCTGCAGCCCACAATATCCAACTCCTTTTAAATTACATAACGATGAAAACGTATGCAAAAATAAAGATAAATTAAATTCAAGTAACTTAATGTGTAACAACGAATGGCAAGATGCCGGTTGCATATGTTTAACAAATAAACAATCCGAATTTTTAGCAAGCAGAGGTGGAAACGCTTATTAAAATATTTTTAACACGGTCAATACATATACTGTATTCATTAAATATGCATTTTCTGATAAAAATTTAATTACAACTAAATTTTTATTAATTTTTATTATTGTCGTTTAAAAATGTCCGTTTCATTTTATGATAAAAACCGTTGTCGCAATCATTTAGATTTTGCATAAAATACTCACTAAAACATTATAAAATGACAAATCCGGAAGAATTTAACATGTTAGTCAATCATATCTAAATAAAATTAGTGACACGTTTAAAAACATTAAATTAAATGATAATATTATGTTAAATTACGTTATGAATTTATCCACGCGTATGGTTTTTTTATTATGACCATAATATTGACCTACTTTGCCTCTTCTGATGATTTGTTTTTTATGGCGATAATTTGAAATATATCATGTGTATGATATTTTTTTTAATTGCTGCTCATTTGAACGCTTTATATGTCTACTATGACTGTGTGGTTTATGCAAGACCGATGAAAATGTTGAATGACCGTCGTATGATATTTGTTATGCATTAATTTTTATAACGTGCACAATATAATACAATATTCAATTTTTATAATGATCTGGATTAACCGTGTTAGTTATATTTGCGGACAGACTTAAATTTTATTATGACATTAGAATTTATTATTTAATGTCACATTATTACGAAAAAAATATTGTTGAAATAAAAAATATATATACAACATATCTTGTAAATATTATTTCGCCATTAATTTATGAAGGATTTAAATCGTTATACGAAAACGCCAATAGGATAGATCATAAAGTACAAAATGCTGAAAAAACAAATCCTAATGTATCAAATTTAGGAATTATAAAAATATTTCAATTATGTCTGAAGGAAATTCCGCAATGGAACATGCATTTGATAGACACCGAAACTAAACGAATAAAAGAACAATGTAAATGTTCGGAATGGTTTGACGATTTATTAAAGGCTGTCGTTAAGAGTCACATCGTATTGTTGACATATAATGCTAACGCTAAAACTTGTGATATTGTTAACAATAAACTGCATGAAACTGTTGATACTAATTTTTTTATACATAATTGTTATATTGAATGTGCTAAAATATTTTTTAATTATCCTGAAATATTTTATCATAATTTTTCTGCTTTGGAAATCAAGAGAAATCAGCGAGAATCTATAGATATAATTAAAAAGGCAATAGAAGAATCATTAAAAAATATGTTACCAATTAAAACAATATTACAAGAATATTTATCAAATGATTATATACGTGAAGATAAAAATATTGAAAACGAACTTAATAATTTAAAATACATGGTGCATAATGATCTAAATGGCAACATCAATAAATTTGATGGTGATGAAAATAAATTTGATGGTGATGAAAATAATTTTGACGGTGATGAAAATAATTTTGACGGTGATAATAAATATCCAAAATTAAGTAAGTCGTTACTGGTCATTGATAGCACAAAAAATATTTCATCTGACGCACATATAAATAATGCAAATAATGAAATATCAAATAAATTAGATGAGGTTGAAAAAATCATAAATGATGATAAACCAAATACACATGAAGAGATGCAACAAAAATTAAATGAACCCATGTACATATCAAGTCCGAAATCGGTCAAAACTAAAAAAGCAGCTAACTTATTTAACAACGTGCGTGTTAAATTAGTACCACATGATGAAGAGCATAAATCAGAAAATCAAGAAAAAATAAAGTTAAATGATAAACAAAATAATGACGAAGACCAATTTAATGTTCACATTATAGATAAAATAAATAATGTAAATGATGCATTTTTTGACGATTTATTAGACGTAAATGCATAAATGTTTGGTTAAATACGTTCATTTATTTTCTAATTTAATCAATATAACAAAAATGTATTGCGATATTTTAAAAAATCCAATTATTATAGGAATTTTAGTTGGTGTAATTGTTTATTTTTTTATGAAGCATAAAAATAAAAAAAATAAAAAAAATAAAAAAAATAAAAAAAATAAAAAAAAAGTTTCGCTGATTATTCCAGTAATTTCGGCAATAATTGCAGGTTTTATGGTGTGGAGTATTGACGGGTCAATGAACGTAAAAAATAACGTTGCATCAAGTCCAAATAAATCTGCAGAAATTTCATTACCTACTCAAGAAATTATAAAACAAAATATTGATGGTTCTAATCCGCTGAATATAAGTGGCGGTGTTATTGATGGCATAAATTTAGGACAACCTAGTGATAAATTACAATCGTGTCAATTAATCGGCAAGGGTATACATGTTCCTACAACTTTGCCTGACGCGTTTTTAGATATGGATATGTTTTAAATATACATTTGTGTGAATTATATGCATTATAATTTTATCAGCGGATAATATATAATATGCCCGTTAAAGATGTAGATAATGGAGATAATAAATTGCCCATACAAGAATTTAATTTAAGTTCAATGATGGTAAAAAATCCGTCGATTGTTATGGTTGCAAAAAGAGGTTCCGGAAAAAGTTGGGTATGTCGTGCAATATTAAAACATTTTAGTGATATACCTGCTGGACTAGTAATTGCACCAACCGACAGAATGAATTGTTTTTACGGTAATTTTTTTCCGGATACGTACATACATTATGAGTATAAAAGTGAAATAATAGAAAAGTTATTACATCGTCAACAGATGATGATTGATAAAAATCAAGAATATAAAAAAAGAGGTAAACGAATTGATGCGCGTGGATTTATTGTCATGGATGATTGCTTAGCCTCAAAAAGTAGTTGGATGAAAGATCAACCAATTACCGAACTATTATTTAACGGACGTCATTACGAGATAATGTATATATTGACAATGCAATTTCCACTTGGAATTACGCCAGATTTAAGAAATAATTTTGATTACATATTTTTGTTGGCGGATGACATAATGTCAAATCTAAAACGTATATATGACCATTATGCAGGAATGTTTCCTGATTTTGGTTCATTTAGGCAAGTATTTGGACAAATTACACAAAATTTTGGATCTTTGGTGATAGTTAATAGAGGTGCTCGCGTAAATTTTTTAGATAAGATTTTTTATTACAAAGCTCCCAATACAGGAGATGAAATAAAAATGGGTTGCAAACAATTTCGTCAATATCATGAAAAAAATTTTAATAAAGATTGGAAGAAAAAAAATAAACAATTTCAGATTGATGAATTTTGTTCAAAAAAGAAAAAAGATAAAAGTTTAATTCAAGTTGATTTAAAAGAAATTTCAGATAGTAAAAAATAATTATGATTGACTCACAAAATATTTATTAACTTCTCCTGATTTTCGAACATTGTAATCATATAAACTCGCAACCCATGGTGATGGTTGTGTAAATATGGCATTAAATATTTGTGATGGTAAAATTGGTTCATTCTGTTCCTCCTCAAATGTTCGCGGAATGTATTTATATATATATTTTGTTTCAGGTTCACATTTTGTCATTTGTTTTTGACCTATATATATCATAATAAATATTATTCCAAATAATAACAAAATAAATATTATGTTCATCTATAAAATAAAATTATATTTTATTTTATGTTACAATAAAATAAATATTATGTTCATCAATAAAATAAAATTATATTTTATGTCATATTAAATAATTTTTATGCATCCACACTTGATACATTTTCAGATTTTTTTTGTGCCTCCAAATGTTCTCGTTTTTTGATGAGTGCGTTATATTCTTTTTCAATAGTTTCAAGATCGTCATCAATTGAGTCTATGTTTTTTGTTCCATCATTTAATTTTTCTACATTTTGCTCAAGTATTTTGCGCTCATCCTTTGCAATTTTTTCTGCTTTTTGAATTTTATCGGTGGTCTGGATGTCACTTTTTGTCTCTCGTACGATTTCATCATCCATAATACGTTCATTTTTTTGTTTTAATTTTTTATTTAGTCTATCCCTGACATTTTGTTTGCGTCCTCGTTCTGTATTGTGCGATTTTCGTTCTTCATCAATACCCTTTTCACGCATATCAGTTCTTCGCTTTTCTTCTTCCTTCTTTGCATTTTTCTTATTTTCTTTATACCCGTCGTGTAATTTTTGCATTTGCCCTTCCATATATTGATGATCTGCGATTGTATTTGGATCAGGGTCCCATCCTAGCCATTTACCACATTCTCCAACAAATACATCAAAATCAGGATCCGAACGTCTTATTTCGTCAGCATGTTTATTTGCTTCTTCTTGAGTTTCAAACGAACCTCTAATTTTTAGTGCTCTAACTTTACATCCTCGAATGCCCTCAGGTGACATAAATGATACACATGTCCATTTTTGTCCAACGATTGGTGTATCTTCTGTTAATGTGTCAATTTTTTTTTCGATTTTATCGCTCATTTAATGATTTAAAATATTAATTGTTTAAGTGTTTTAAAAATATTCAATATATTGTATATGTTGGAATTGTTATGTCAATAAAAGCAAATAAAATTGTCAACAACATGCTAACAATTATCATTTTTGTCATATGGTCATTTTGTTGACACATATAATCATTAAAATTATGCGTCACCAAAAATGATGCCAGAGAAAAAAGAAAATATTTTATGACTTTTGTTTTGTAACTTTTACTTATCATAATATATTTATGATGTGAAATAAATTATTTTAGTGCATTATAAATTATGCAAATTATATCATATTTATATATACAAATTATGTTATGCACTTGGATGAAATTTCCATCCCACATCTCCACATATTGGTTTCCATATTATATCTTGTGCGCGTAATTTTTCTCTGCTTTTCAATAACGGAAAATAACATAAAAATTCAGTTAAACCAAGAAGCTCAAATATTTTATGCAATACAAATGAATAACTTAAAAAATTTGTTCTATCACGCGGACAATATTTTGCAAACGGTTCTTGGATTTTTTTGAACATTATTTTAATTTGTTCTTCCATGTCACGACTTAATGTGGGCGCAGGTTTTCCTGTTATTTGTGACATTATATATGACATATGTTCATAATATTGATGCAATCGTAATTTTTTTAATATGGATTTCATTTTTTGAAAATGAAGTTTATGAATATTAATTTTATTTTTATGAATTTCGTTGAGAATTGACTCAAATATTTTAGGCGGAATTTTAATTGATTCTTTTGCTTGAAATTGATTAAGACATTCTATTAGGTGATTTAACCGTTTGTATGGATATGCTGGTTTTTCTGTCCCTACTTCTTTATAATTAGGTATATCGCTTTCAATTATAATATCATCAAATTTGCCACATTTTTGACAAACACAAATGCCATCTGATTGAACCAATATTTTTTCAATATTACAATCTGTACACCAAAGAGAATAATGTTTTTTCTTCAAATATTTATTTTTTCCGCTCAACATTAAATACTCATCATATAATGTTGCTTTATTTGTAGCTATTTTTTCAACTTTATCATTTTGTTCAATTTTTATTTTGTCGACTGCATTAGGTTCACTAAAAAAATTTAATATTGGTTTACTACTTGACTTAATTTCTATTATTTTCATTCGCTTTTTTGTTGGTTTTTTATGTTTCCGTTTTTGTTGACTTTGTTTACTTAATTCTTTTAATTTTAATGATTGCAAATTAATATTGCTTTGATTTGACATTACGTTGTCAATATCATCAATATTGCCAGCATCGTCACCATTTTTATTATTAGCACCGTCACCATTTTTATTATCAACATTATCACAATCATTATCGCCATCATTTTGTTCATTTGCATTATTCTGCTCGTCATAAAATTTACGTTTATTCATCTCATTTTCTTCGTTGTCATAATATTCAGATAAAATATCATGTTGATTGCTAAAATATTCAAGTATGTCGATATTATTTTCAACATCGTCAATATCTGCATTTATTTTTTTAATTTTTTCGCGAATTTCTATTTTTTTTTTAAGATCAACGTTTGATAAATTTATTTTAGGAATTTCATTTATTTTTTTAAATTCTTTGTTTAATTTGTCAAGTTCTTTTTTTTGCGATTTTATGTTTTCTTTTTTTATTTCATGATTTTTAATATAATTTCTATGGTCACTGTCTAACGTGTTGACACTTTGAAGATATTTGATTTTGTTTGGCTTATATTTAAATGATGACATTGTGTGTGATATTATAAATTAAATATATAGTTCTTTAAGTTATCTTAATGATGCCAAAAATTCACTTTTAGTGATATTGTATTTTAATATTATAAAAATATATAGTACGTTGTTAAAATAACATGATAATTATTTTGGACACACAAAAATAACGAATCAATATATTTCAATTTTCATATAATAAAAATTTTTTTCTAGTCTATGTTTATTAAACTATCATGAGTGGTGGAATTATGCAACTCGTCGCACATGGCGCACAAAACGTTTACCTTACTGGCAATCCTGAAATAACATTCTTCAAAGTAGTGTACCGTCGCCACACTAACTTCGCTATGGAAACCATTGAACAAACTCTGAATGGTTCTCCTAACTTTTCCCGAAAAGCATCCGGAACCGTTGTACGTAACGGTGATTTAGTTGATAAGATGTATCTTAAACTAATTATCTCTGCTGTTGGCTCATCTAACAAGTCTGATGGTAAATTCGCATGGTGCCGTCGCCTTGGACACAACATCATCAAGAACGTTGATCTTGAAATTGGCGGCTCTTGCATTGATAAACACTACAGCTCGTGGATGGACATCTGGTATGAACTTAGCCATACCGCTGCACAAGAACGCGGATACGAAAAGATGATTGGCGACGTTCCTGAATTGACCGAACTTCGCGAAGCTGATGCTAACGGTAACTTCACTGAAGATTACATCATGTATGTACCACTTCAATTTTGGTTCTGCCGCAACACTGGACTTGCTCTTCCTCTTATTGCTTTGCAATACCACGAAGTGCGAGTAAACGTTGAGTTCCAAGACGCAAGCAAACTAATCTGCTACACCGGTTCTGCCCCTACTAATCTAAGCATTAAGGACGCATCCCTTATGATTAACTATGTGTTCCTTGATTCCATTGAACGTCGCCGATTCGCTCAAGTTGGACACGAATACCTGATTGAACAACTTCAATTCACTGGTACCGAATCTCTCCAAACATCCACTGGTTCTTCCACTTCCGGCAAATTCCGCCTTGGATTTAACCACCCATGTAAGGAACTTGTGTGGGCTGTTAAGGGTGGTAACTACACTTCCGGAAAGTCGTTCCTTGCGTACACTCATTCCGATGACTGGTCCACTGCTGTTGATGATGCTGCAATGAACGTGGCAACTGGTATGTTTACCATTGATCAAGCTGCTACAACCGTTGGTATTCCATGTGACTCTACACATGGCACATATTCTACCAGCACAAGCACATCCGTTTCTAATTTAGTTGAAGTATCTGTTCTATCTTCTCCTGGAATTGCATTTGCTGCTGGTGCATATACAGCGGGCACTAGTACTACTCAATATTACCTTAACCTCACACAAAATATTCTAGGAGATGGCTCTTACTTTTTGTGTGACAAGATTCATGATGTAGTTGTGACCCTCGTATCTGATACTAGCGATGTTATCACTATTGATTCCGTTGCAGTGAACAGCCACACGCTGACTGTCCGCGACCTGTCCATTCCTATCGCATCCTGGACCCAGAACAACCGCACACCATCTTCTACTTCTTCTGACGTGGTTGTGTACCAGCAAGGAAACTACGGTCTCCTAATTGATGGTACCGGAAACCCAATCAGTGATGCTCTTATCCAGCTCAATGGACATGACCGCTTCAATATCCAAAAGGGTGCTTACTTTAACTACGTGCAGCCTGCTGAATGCCACACCCGCACACCAGCTGATGGCGTAAATGTGTACTCGTTCGCTATCCACCCAGAACAGCACCAACCATCCGGATCCGCGAATCTTTCGCGCATTGATAACACTCAGCTAAACCTCACTTTTGGTGATTCCACTGTTGCTAGTTTCCTACCATCCCTCAAATTTTTCAATAACGAGACTCTCCTATACGTATTCGCATTCAGCTACAATGTACTGCGTATCATGAGTGGTATGGGTGGAGTTGCATACACCAATTAAATAAATTAATAAATAATATATCAATATTAACCTAAATTAATATTAATATAAATAATTTCCACATTTTTCATAATTATATTTTGCGTTTTTTTAAAATATTATGTTCACCATCCATATATTTAATTTCATTTGTGTACATATTGTCACGCAAATTTTTACCTTCAATTATTTTTTTTAATATATCGTCTCCATAATCATATAAATTATTGTTTATCTTTATTGTGCTCATGATCGGACACATCAAATTATATAATTTAATTATTTGATGCCCAATTGTCAAATCTTCTTCGCTAAATGTAAATTTATTTTTATCCGCAACCATTTTTTTGTATGATATTTTATGTTTTATAAAAATATTTTCATAACATATTTCATTCATATCAAAATTTTTGCCGAATAATTCAAAATAACATTTAGTAAAAGGGATTTCTAAATTATTCATCATTATAATTAATTTGCGCATATATTGTTTGGGCGTTGTAATCAAATCGTTTTGAATAAATAATATGTCAATAATATTAAATATTTTTTCATGCGGCACCAAACCATCAACAAATATATATAATTTTGTCAAAGATTTAATAAAATTATATATCTTATGTGCAAATGTTACTTGAATATATTTGTCACTTATTGCATATATATGTATTTCGTTGATTAATTGTTTCGCTATACACATAAAACTGCTCTTTGACGTTTCTACGTTGTAATTCTTTATTGTTAAATTGGACATATTTTTGCATCGATATAAACTTTATTTTAAAATATATGTTATTTCATAAATAATATATATTTGTTTCAATTTTTACGCAAATTATAATTAAAAATGATGCGCAGCATTGTTAAAATAAAAAAATTAATTGGTCATTGCACGTTTGATTTCCTCAGCTTTGGCATTATTAGCTTCCTCAGCTTTAGCAACTTCAGCAATCGCATCAATTAACGCTTTAATCGTTACCATCGCATATTCACGTTCTAATTTTGTGATCATTTGCGTTAGTTTATGTGTGATGACTTTTGTTATCCGCACATGTACCCATTGCATTTGCGTGTGTTTCCGTTGCGATTTCTTTAGACACTACTTTTGCTTTATTTGCAGCACCCGTTTCATTTTTTGGTACAATCGTTGCAACAGTTTTCATTGTTTGCATATGTTGTTTTATGATTTTTGACGATATTAATGCTTTAATTTTTAAAATTTTAGCTTATCGTAATGCACATTCTATGTTTGCTTCAGGTAATTATTTGATTTTTTTTCTAAATCAAACATCACTTCAATTTTGCACGCAATTTTTATTATTTCTTCTGTTGTCTCCATTATGTTATTTTATATGATGTATAATTAAAATATATTAAGAGTGTCAACATATTTATGTTTCATTTTTTGCGTAAATTAACGGATAAAATATTGCAATGTTTATCAATAAATCTATATCCGGATGCAAACAAAATAAAATATCACGATGCATAATAATAATAATAATAATAATAAATTCACATCCGAATACAAATAAAATAAAATGTCATGACGTTTGTTGACAAATCTACATTTGACTGCAAATAAAACAACACGTTAATGATACAAGTACAAAGCTAATTAAAGCATATAACTTACTACATTCGCGTGACTTTCACTGCATATCATATGCAAATTAAGCTTCAGTCTCTTCTTCAGTCTCTTCTTCAGCCTCTTCTTCAGCCCCTTCTTCAGCCCCTTCTTTAGCCTCTTCTTCAGCCCCTTCTTCAGCCCCTTCTTCAGCCCCTTCTTCAGCCGCTTCTTCAGCCGCTCCACCTTGCGCTTCCAGTTCTGCAATTGTACATGCAAGTACTTTTTTCAGCACTTCACACTTTTTCTCCAACTCTGCAGTCGCATCACTACCGGTTGAAGCGCCGGTCAATAATTCTTGAGTTTTGGACAAGTTTGCTTCCAACTGTTTGCGCTTGTTGAGGAGCACAGCAGATTTTTTGCAAGTGTTCGGTCCCTTTTTTTTAGGATTCTTCTCCGACTGAATGACTTTAAGCTCAACTTCCAACTGCTTGACTTTGTTCAGAGCAATTTGCAATTTATTTGGTCCTTGATTGCCCTTGCCTTGATAGCCTTTGCCTTGAATGCCCTTGCCTTGATAGCCTCCACCTTGGTAGCCTTTGCCTTGAATGCCCTTGCTTTGATAGCCTCCAACTTGGTAGCCTCCATCTTGATAGCCTCCACCTTGGTAGCCTTTGCCTTGGTAGCCTTTGCCTTGGTATCCTTTGCCTTGGTATCCTTTGCCTTGGTATCCTTTGCCTTGGTATCCTTTACCTTGGTATCCTTTGCCTTGGTAGCCTTTGCCTTGGTAGCCTTTGCCTTGGTAGCCTTTGCCTTGGTAGCCTCCGTCTGAGTTGCCTTGAGGTTTGTTGTCTTCATCGGATTCGTACCATGTGTCTTTTGCAGCCATTGTGTCTTTTTTTCGTGTGTTTGATAATTAGACAAGTTGCATAAATAATAACATAATGGACTTTTCAATATGTACACTATTTCAATTTTTTTGGTGATCATCTAAAATGTTCTTAGATGCAATAATACTATTTCGTCATCTGTCAGCCCATCAAGATTTTCTTTGAGATATCTATGAGTTAAATCGTCATGTATTGTTGAATTATTATAACTGTAACCATGTGAATCAATGATTGAAAAAAAATCGTCAGCATATTGTTTTCCTTGTTTTGTAAATTCACCATTCATACAATAATCATCAAAAATGTGTGGATTTGTTATTTTTAAGTTGCGTAAATATTTTTTTGATTCTTCAAATTTGTAGCGCAGTGATAAATGTTTTGAGCTTGATGATTTCCATTTTATGTCACTAATGCTAACGATAAAACGTTCACCATGTGAGTCATTTGGTTTCATATACCAAACATATGTGGGCAATTCATTTGGTGATATGTTTGAATCTTCTGGAAGTGTAATAATTCTTTTTTTTTTTCTTAAATTTTTATTTATGTCTTTATCATTTGTATCATAAATTAAATTAATTCTTCGGTTATCTATTCCTATTCGATTAATGTGTATTATCGGACAACTTTTACGTTTAGAATTATTGTCTTTTAATTTTAGTGCCATAATAATTTCATGCATATATATATCTTGTGATATGTCTCCTGATTCGTATGACATATAAACAGTTCCATTATTTGCACATTTCCATGATTTATTCAATGATTTTATATACGCACTATCTTTTGCGTCTAATAAAATAGGTATATCATATGTGTTTTTATATTTTGCATTAATAACGACATATTTATTTTGTGCCATATTTTGATATATAATATTAACAGATACAATAATAAAATAATAAAAAAATTAAAATAAACATAAAAATTTTATTATTATTTTTTGTTGCATTTTATTGTGTGATATTTACGGATAAAATTGTACAATAATAAAATGATGGAAATAATGCATCGTTAAATTAAAACAAATTAACATAATTTTGAGTTTCATTATGTTTTTCGTTGAATGGATTTCTACAAAATACACATTTATTCATATTATTTTTTTTGCATGCTAAAAAACATTCAGAATGAACTGCCCTACTACAAAAATTTTTACAATATTCATATTCTTCTCCATTATCCATGTCATCTAAACATATAGGACATAAATCATCCATACCTATCATTAATATTTTTTTATCGTTTGGTATTCTATGTTCATATTTATTTTTCATAATGTTGTCAATTTTTATTTGTTCGACGATAGCTGGTATATTATTGAACATCGATGTTACTTCTTTATTTGTAAATGTGTGTTGGTTGACAACGTTTTCATCAACATTCATTATTTTTATTAAAATAAAATATACATGTTTACATCTTGATTTTCGTTGTCTATAATTGGGACATGTACATGATGTATTATTTGATATGTTTACTGTATATACATTTCAAGTGCTACCCATAACATCAAAATATTTTAGGTGTTCATCATCGTCACGTGACTCAATAAAAAATAATTTTTGTTGTTTTCCACGATTTTTTCGTAAATTGTTCATCTTAATGTTCTTTTATTCACTCACAAGTTGATACTCAATATTTAATATTTAATATATATTTCAATTTTTATTATTGTTATGTTTAGACACATAATATTTTCAAATATAGTATCAATACGTGCCGTGGATTTTTTCACACGTAAAAAATTAACAAATAATATGAAATGTCAACTATAAATATATATAATTATAATGAGCGGCGGACTAATTCAAATCGTAGCATATGGAAGTCAAAATTTATTTTTAACGGGATCACCAGAAATAACATATTTTAAAACAGTATATAGAAGACATACTAATTTTGCAATTGAATCAATGATATTGCCGTTTGATGATACAGTAGGATTTGACGAAACGAGCACCCTTAAAATACCACAAAATAGTGACCTAATTGGCAATATGTATTTACAAATAAAAGTTCCTGAATTTAATTATGACAGAACAATATTAACAGACGACATAAGTAATGCAAGTGCTGAACTTAATGAAGCAAAAATAAATTTATCAACAGTTACATCTTATATGGCTATTAATATAAAAGCATATAGAGAAGCATATAATGCATATATTGCAATAAATGTAATGGATGCAACAACTATGATTAACGGAATAGAAACTGTATTTGGCGATGCATATCATATAATTGGTGGAGAATCTCCGTCTGATGCAATAACGACCGTAAATGCATTTACCGATTTAATAGAAGACACTGATTTTAATATTTCATATGTCGGCATGAATGAGATAGCGTATGATAATTCATCAATGACCGACAAAGATATTTTTAATTCATTGATAAATGTTGGATTGTCACAATCAATAAAAGTAAAAAAATATTATTCCGATTTATATAATGACGCTCTTGAAATATACAACGATGTTACTAACAAAAATAGAAAATTTGCATGGGTAAGCAATTTGGGAAACGCAATAACAGAATATGTAGAAATATCAATAAGTGGACAATCAATTGATAAACATTATAGTCAATATATGGAAATGGATCACGAATTAACAGAAAAAACAGAAAAAGATTATTTATATGATAAAATGATTGGAAATGTAGAAAAATTAACAACATATGACAGAACAGTAAAACCAGAATATACAATCATGTTACCGTTGAGATTTTGGTGTTGTAAAAATATAGGACTCGCATTGCCATTAATTTCATTACAACACCAATCATTTGATGTGACAGTAAAAACGCGTGATGTGTTAAGTTGTGCATATATGGAATCTGATAGTGACGATGTATTAAATCTTGATGATATTTTTTCTGACCAAAATTTGAATCTAGAAATGAATCTTGTTATCGATTGTATTTATTTAGATAAATTGGAAAGAAAAAAGTTTGCCCAGGGAAGTCATGAATATTTAATTGAACAAATTCAAACAACAACCATCGATAATATTGAACATCCTACCGTAAAATCATTATTAGATTTTAGCCATCCATCAAAAGAATTAATATGGGGCATTCAAAAAAATTCATATACTGATAATGTTGATGGTTCAACAAGATGTGAATGGAATAATTTTTCATTATCATCCGTCACATCTAGCACGCCATACAAAACTAATCCTATTTTAGATGCAGAAATTTTATTTAACGGATATTACAGAATAAAAAAACATGAAGGAAATTATTTTAATTATGTCCAACCATATGAACATCACACGCGAACACCAAGCGATGGCATAAATATATATTCATTTTGTTTACACCCAGAAGAACATCAACCATCATCAACATGCAATTTATCCAGAATAGCTAAACCAATTTTAAATATAACGTTGGATTCCTCTGTTTTTGATGATGGTGAACTAAAATTATGGATATTTAGTAAAAAATATAATATTTTACGTTTCATCAATGGGATGGGTGGTATTGCTTACACTTGATTATTCATTTATTTTTACTCGACACAATAAAAATAATTTAACGATATAAAAGAGAAAATATACAAATTAATAATAATGATTGGTGGACTATTACAATTAGTTGCTAAAGGAAATGATAATTTATTTTTAACAGATAATCCAGAAATAACGTTATTTAAACGAATTTACAGAAGACATACTGATTTTTCAATTTCACATCAAAAATTGAATTTTAATAAAAAAATACCATTTGGTGGACAAGGACAATGCACTATTAAAAAAAATGGTGACTTAGTTCATAAATTAATGCTTTTTATTGATATACCTGCAGTGCAATTAAAATATATCAAGGTTGCAAATAAAACAATTGCATCTATATTAAAAACATATGACATAACGTATGAATTCGAAAGTAATATAGCGAAAACTATTGTAACTTCCCTTGTCTATACAACAAATATATTGCCTCTGATTGAAAATAAAGTCAATGAACTCGTTGAACAAATAAATAATAGTCAAAGTGTGATAAATTTATTAAATATCAATTCAACACGTACAACTCCACAAAATTTAATTGATATAATTACACAAAACACAAATGAATCCGTTTTATCGTTTAAAAAAAATACATGGCAAACAACATATGACGCATTATATTCATATTATAATAATGCATTAACTATTGCGCAAACAACATATAATTTAATTAACCCAACATTAAATTTAAATAATACATATGAATCATCAGGTCTTGATACATTATTATTATCAATGATAAATAATTCGGACCCTAATTTTGCGTGGGTTAAATATTTAGGATATTTTATAATTGATACCATATCATTGAGCATAAATGATGAAATTATTGATTCACATACTGGAGAATTTATGTACATATATAACCATATAAATTATAATGTAGAACATACACGTGGAACAAATATATGCATGGGAAATGTAGAATCCTTATACACATTCAATAACGAACAAAAACAAAGTTATCGATTGATGATTCCTATAAATTTTTGGTGTTGTCAAGATATTGCTATGTCTATACCATTATGTAAACTTCAATATTCAGATGTTATGTTAACATTAAAACTAAATTCACTTGATAAGATTGCATATTGGGATAAATTATCTGTATTCGTAAAAAAACCTGTTGTTAATGTATCTCTCATGGCTGAATATATATATATTGACAAAGAAGAAAGACAATTATTATGCGAATCTAAAATAGATCAACTTATTAATGTTGTTCAATATGTGGGTGATATATATTTTAATTCGAACGATATTGATGAAACATCAAATAAAATAGAACATGAATTTTCATTTGATAATATGTGCACTGAAATTTTGTGGTTTATTCAACCTCCTGATAATATTGATGGTTCATTAAATAATAAAGAAATTCGTCCATGGGATTTTATGTATAAAACAGGCGTATCGTCCACAAATAAATTAATCGCAACATATAATGATTCAAGTTATTCATTATCAAATATAACCACGTCAAAAGATGTGAAAATTAATCCGTTTGATACAATCGCTATAAAATTAAATAGTAGAGTACGAGAAAATCCAAAAGGACATGTTTTTTATGATTCTGTTGTCCCTGTCATTAAACGAAAAGCATCAGGAATTGACGGACTTATGGATTATTGTTTTAATATAAATCCAACTTGGTCAATTCAACCATCAGGTGCAATAAATTTGAGCAAAGCATATCAATTTTCTTTAGAAGCAACATTAAACGATACATTTCAGTCAAGCATGATGAACTCTAAAAAACAATTTAGATGGGGTGTGTATGCAATTAAAAAAAATCATTTGAGAATCATGAGTGGATTGGCAGGAAAAATATTTTTGTGATCACCATAAAAATATTTGGCTGTATATATTTTTATTAAAAAACCAATCCAGATAATCCATTGCTTATGCGAAGAACTTTTGTTGACACATAATATGATCTACAGTATGCATGATTTGATGTTTGTATTTTATAATTTACATTTAATTGTAATGATGAGGAACTTAATTGACTCATATTACATGTACCTGATGTTTGTGACAAAAGTGGATATAAACTAAAACTATATGTATTTATCCCCTCATAACGATAATAATTAAAATGTTCATAATTTTGCACCCAATCAAAATAATTATAATTTCGCAAGCTAATGCGCTGACGTCCACATAATAATATAGTTTCGTCATTCACTAATGAATTTCCTATTGGTAATTCATTTTGGGCATCATATTTATAGCTGTCAGTGTAATTAAAAAAATCATTATTTTTATAAAGATATTCGTATTGAACAACCCAAACTAATAATTTGGTTGGATCACTCATTGCTATATTTATTGTCCTGTTTGTGTTAGTTATTATTTCTTGTCCATTGTATGACACTTGATCTAAAATATATTCGTGTTTTGCTTTGGCAAATTTTGACCTTTCTTCTTCATCCAAATAAATATAATCTATTAATAGGTGACAATTATTTATTTTTAATCGTTTAATGGGTGTTTTTAAGTATGAATGTACTTTTGGTTTAACATTTGCGTATGGCATACAAAATGATTTCGAAGATAATCCATATATATAATACTGTTCATTGTTTTGAGAATATAGTTCTGTATTAATTTCTAAATTTGATAATGTTGATATATTTAAAATTTCAGTTGAAATAAAATTATTTGACGATATTAATGTGTAATATAATCTTTTATTTATAATGTCGTGATGTATAAATTTTCCGCTAGCTGTCACATTATTTACAGTTTGTTCAATGTATTCATTTTTTGTGAATGTCACTATATCAGTATCTAATGTCATATAATGTGTCGGCGTAATGTTATAACATTTTTTTAGGTCAGCCATTTGTAAATTTACTTTTACATCACTATATTGTAAACTTACCATAGGTAAAGCCATTCCCGTATTTTTACAAAACCAAAACTGCAGTGGAACATATATTGTGTATGATTTTTTACCATTTGATGGTTCGTGCAGTTCTGGTACCATTCCATACATTTTTTTATTACCATCGTCTTTTTTTTGCGTTAATTCAAACCAAATATACATCCATTCACCATAATTTCTATTTATGACCTGTCCATTTATTTCTATTTCTATATTATCTATCAAAACAAATGCAATATTTTTTGACCATGAAAATTGTGTTATGTTATCTATTCCCGAATTATTTGTAAATTGTTGCACTTCTGGTAATGTAATCGATAAATGCATATCACTAATTAAATCCCCATCTGGGTGTATTGTGCATGATGTTTTTTTTTCGAAATCTGGCTTATGTGAAAAATATTGTGGAATTGTTTCTATTGCAAAATTTGTATGCCTCCTATATATTGTTTTAAAAAAAGTTATTTGTGGGTCTTCTGTTAAATATAAATCCTCAACACCTCGAGCAGCCAATTGTATTATTCCTCCTGACATTTTAATATAATACAATAAAATTAAAAATTATAACTTAACCCATTTAGGTTAAATTAATAAAATTATAAATAATTAATTTCTTACTGGTGCTTTGTGATCTTGTATTTCACCAACTATTTTAACAAGATTTGTAATAGTCTCTGCAGCTTCTTTTTCTGTTTTTTCTAATTCTTTGCGGGTTTTGTTAACTTCTTCAGCTTGTTGGGAAACGATTATTTCTTCAGCAGCTTCACCATCACTATGTCCTTCATTTAATGTGTTAATCTCATCGGCAACTGTGTTAGCACTAAATAGATCTCTCAGCGATTTTTCATACCGCTCAGCTACTTTATCATACAACGCCAATTTTTCATCAGTAATACTAGTGTCAATATTAATATTATTATATTTCATAATTTTTAATTGTTCCTCAAATATTTGGCGTAACACACTTTTATAATTTGGAGGTTGTGATGTATTACTATCAGTAGTAGCACGCGGTTGTATTGCTGATGCTGATGCGGCATGACTGTCTGTCCTTTGTTCTATAAAAGGTGGCATCATTTCTCCTTCTCCTCCTCCTCCGCTCATTGTAGGAATCGCACCACCTGCATTTCTAAATACAGGTGCCCTATCGACAATAACAAACGTACCAAGTGCAGAACCTTTAGCAGCAATAAGATCAAGAGCACTTGGCGTTATAGTTGGTTGGCGATCTTTAATCACATATTTACCATCGGTCGAATCATCCGTTGTAACTGTTGCAACTGTTTTTGTTCCGCTTAGACTTGTGTCAACAATTTCCCCATGTTTATTTGCATAATTTGAAATCACGCGTAAATATTCGAGGAGATTTTTATTTTTATCAATCTTGCTTTTATCTACGCATCCCCTATAACCTGCTTTTCTCCATGATTCAACTGACTCAAAACTCTTTTTGTTACCATCTGATCTTTGTTCAAATTTAAATCTTTCCAAAATACGTCGAGCAATTCGTGGGTCCAAATTGTTAATGTTTGCTTTGACATCATCAATATAATCTGTGAAATCAAACGGAATTGTGAGGTCAGCTTCAACGTCTTTCATTGCATCTATAAAAGAACTACATTTTTCATAGTTGATTCCCGACCCATAACAATTTTTTTCTTTTGTGAGATTTACTTCTTTACAATTACCACCGTTACATTTCACAAACTGTTTTTCTTTAAATTGATAGATTGAACTATCAATTAGCGACATATAATATGAGTCTTCTGCATATTCCATTATAGGCATATCTAATTCTTGCGTGCCTTTTAACAAAAATTCGGCTTTAATTTTTTCAATATCAAATATCCATTCGGTTCCCTTAGAAACAGTTTTGTCGTACGGACCATAATCAAAATTATACGCTTTTTTATACAAATTACGCAGAGTATCCTCAAATGCTCCATCATTATTTTCAATTGGCGTATATTTAACTGTTCCACCTAATGTCATGTAATAACCATCGCATTTGGTTGAAATTTTAGGAATTATACGCATAAATAATGGGTAGTCACTTTGGTCATATTTACCGCGTTCAGTTCGGATTTTAAATGTTTCATCGTCAGTACTATAATTCAAAAGTTTACGCGAAACGTTGTCTAAAAAAGTGTATTCATCAAAACCGCCATGCATGGAACCACCATCAAGTTCTTCAAAATTTGTCGGAACAATTTTATTAAAATCATCTAACTCTTTTTTGGCATCTTGCTTATTTTCGCTGCTAATATTTGGGTTTGTTGCCTGAACAATATCATCTAGATGTTCTCGATAATCATAATATAAATTACTTAATGTATTGTCGTATATGGTTGACGTACGTCTAGGCAACGAACGCGTAGCATTTAATGCGTCATGGTATTCCTTTTTGTTAATTTGTAACAACGGTTCCCTTGATAATTTTTTGGCGGCATTGAATACGCGTAACGCTAGCGCTTCGACTATTTTTGTGTCATCCTCACTTAAAGGACCATCTGGTACACTTTGTTGTGAACTATCAACTTTCACGTGCATTTTGTTGGTTACTGGTGGTGGTGGTTGTGCTCCTGGTGGTGGTGGTGCACCGAATGGCTGTGGTGCATCGGATGGCTGTGGTTGTCGTTTTTTGGTTGGTGGTTCGACTGGTTGTGGTTCGGTTGCTGGTTGTGCTGGTTGTGGTTCGGTTGCTGGTTGTGGTTCGGTTGATGGTTGTTCGCTGCCCTGTTCGCTGCCCAGTTCACCGTCATCATTAGGATCTTGTTTTTGTTCATTTCTATAAGCGTGATATTTGCCGGCTCTCACAATGAAGTCAACAAAATCTTGATGCACTGTATTTCTATCCTTATCATGTCCATTACGTGCTTCGTCAGTATAATATTTGCTTGACATGACAGCTCCGGCTACGCGTCCATCTATTCCAGACGGTTCATATTCATTAACGGCTATTAATTGATCAAGATCATTTGGACAAAATATGTTGCTTAAAAATACCTCACCACCCTTGTCACCATCAAATAAATCTTTAATCAATTTTTGTTTCAGATCTTCTGCCGATTTTTTTGACATGTATAATTATGATTTATAAAAAAAAAATAAAAAATTTTAAAAATGCGCATTATTATATTATTTTTATACATCATTATGAAATATCATTTTAATGATAATTTATATGTAAATTATATGTGAACTAATAAGTGTGCATCTATTGTACATCAATCATATACTTCCATGACGTTGCTAGAAATTGCATCATTAATTATTCCCTCTATCGCCGCAATTACTTGTTCCATTGAATTTTCTTCTATTCTGTATTTATTGCGTAATTTTTCGTGACGTTCAACTATTGATTTAAGATTTGATAAACTCAATGTTTTGCTGCTTCTTGTGTCGCCCGATATTTTATACATATTGTTATAACTTATGATATACCTAAGCGTTTTTATTAATTCACTTTCAATTTCTTCCATTCTTTTCAACATATTGAGTATACTGATTCTGTCATTCGAACTAATCTCCTTGCCATCTGCTTTCATTTTTTTATCCATATCAAAAAATTTCGTAGCTAAATACTCAGAATTAGGAGTTTTGTTGGTATTTTTATCATTAATTGCATCCATGGTTAATTTAGTGTTCGCTTCAAATAATTCTTGTGCACGTATTATAATCATTGGGTCAATAATTGGTTTCCTATGTTGTATCGCATGTGTAATCTGATTATTATTTGGCGTATCAACTCGACTTTGTATTTGTGCCAAACTATTTTTTTCAGTTATCTCATCGCTTTGTCCAGTGTAATCAGAATTTAAGATTTGTGGATTCGAATTAACGTGCGTAACAACCATTATCAAATAATTTAATAATTTTTCGCTTATTTGTGTTTTTTCTTTGTCGCTCATTTTTTTATCATCATTTGCATTTTTTTTCCAGCCCTCAACAGATTGAATTTTAATTAATTCTTTTTTAGCGGTATCGTCATGAATTTTTATTTTTTTGAATCCAAATTTTTCTAAAGTTCGCAATGCAATGAGTGGATGCATACTATCAATGTCATCTTTTGCTGCATCAAAAAACTCCGCGTCCGATAATTTACACGCATCTGCATCAATTTTAGACGTCGATGTTAGACATTTTACTATATACTCTCTGCAAGCAGTTTTATTTTCGTCCTTTGTTTGAATACCAGTTGTATAACATTTTTCGACAGGAATTTCCTTAATTTCTGCATTTGATTTCGAATATACGTCACCTTGTTTTGTCCATGTATTTGTTGCCTTTACATTAATTTCCTCCTGGTCATTCTCTTTATCTATCGCATCACCCACCGTTATTTCATCTCTAATAAAAGCTAAACGTTTTTTAACAATCTTATCAATTAATTTGTAAAACTGTTTATCATTTTGTTCATCGCATTTTTTCTCCGCACCCGCATCATGATTTAAAATGGACTCATATCTTTCTGTAAAATATTTTATGTTGTGTGCGTTGGGCACAGTTTTTTTAAATTCATCGGTATTGATTTTAATTGAATTCCCACCAATATAGTCAATGTTACTATTATTCATTGTAACTTCATTGTCATTACTATATGGCGTCATAAATTTTTGATAAAATAGTTGTGTATGACCATCCAATGAGTTCCATTTAGCATATACATTTTGCCATAACCGTTTTGTTGTATCATTATCTTTGTCATTTATTTTTTTATGAAATATAGCGGTGCATATAATAAAATTATAAAATATATTGTCACCATCACCTTCACCACTTAATGATCCTGATATTAAATAATATGGTGTTGCAATTTCTGGATCATCATTATCTTCATATTTATATTCTTTTATGTCCCACGTATCAATATTAAAAAAAATATCTGAAGCAAAAAATTTACCCATTAGATTTCCATCAAAAAATGCAGACCTCTGCGTGTATCTATTGTTTGCATCCGCAGCCGTATCTACAGTTGTAACCGACATATGTATACATATAAATAACAAAAAAATAAATGAGCAATATTGTTATCGATAATTTTATGAAAATATCAATTTATAGTTTTATAATATCGCAAAATATTTATTATGTCCAATAACATTATAAATACAAAAATGATTAATATTAATAACGCAATGTTATGTTGTCTAATTATGTTCACGTTGGCAATAATATATTTGTTCGCACAAAAACACGTTGAATTACAAAAATGTAAAAATCGACAAAATTTAGAACAATCAGAAAATACAAATAATGGAAATGCAGATAATGAAAAAACAAATGACGAACAATTTAACAATGAAAATACAGAAAAACAAAACAATCCAATTAAATTAGTTCTGTATAAATCCAAAAATTGTTATCACTGCAATGAATTTTTACCTACATGGGAACAAATAAAGGTAACACTAAAACAAAAATATTCACAAAAACAATTAGAAGTGTCCGAAATTGAATGCAGTGGAGGTGATTCAAGATGTAACATACCACAAATTCAAGGCGTGCCGACTATTATTTTATATAAAAACGATAAATCACCTTATGTATATGATGATTCGCGAACAAAAAAACAGGTGCTGAATTTCGTGGAACAACATATGGAACATTAAAATATATTATATTTATTTCGATTCATCTGATTCGCTTGACATATACGAGTCGATGCTATTTTCTTTCTTAAAATATTTTTTATAGACGAAAAAAGATTGGCTTATAAAATTATCTTTAAGTGGACAATAAATTAAATTTTGTGCTGGAACATTATCGAATCCATACATTGTGCCGTATATTCCACCAATAATAGAGCCGAGAGTGGATGAATCACCAATATTAAGTATACCGTATGTAACAGCTGTCGTCCAATTATTTTTTGAATCGAGGAGACAATCATATGCGACAATGGTTGCTGAATATCCTGTTGAACCTATAACTGATTTTAAATATTTTTTTCCTTCTTGACTGAGATGTTTATCGATGCCAAAATGTTTGGAATAAAATGATGACCTAAACATGACATTTTTCATTGATTTCATTTCAATTGGTTTTTTATCGCGAAAACGCAAATCAACATATTCAGTCCAATATTTTAAATATATGTCATAATGTATCAACACATTTTCATTATTATTATTAATTTTTGATTGTGTGTTAATAAAATTTACAATGAATTTATTGTTAGATAAAATATCAATAAGTTGAAAAGCCCACGTTTCAATATTTATATTTTCGATAGCAAACGCAATAAAAAGTGCAACCGTTAGACATCCTAAATATCCGATAGGTGATGTATGTGTAGTGGTAGCTATGTATAAAGCATGTTCAATTAACATATTTCTATTTTTTTTTCCATTTAACGCCAAACCTATAGCAATTCCGTATGTACATGCCTTATTATCATAACTATTTTCATCAAATTCTGTGGGATAAATATAATTATCATTAATTTTATGTTTAGTAAATGACTCAATATATTTCACAATATTTTCATTTTTTTGTGAAAATTTTGTTTTATATCTGTCGTCGACGTTAATAAAATTATTTAATTTTTTATATTTTTCTATATTTGTTACAAACACACTGCGAACTATGTAGGGAACTAATTCATCATTCTTATTAATATGCGAATATGTGCTCAATAATGATATTAATGTCAATGAACAATATGTTGCTTTCCAGTTGTTCATGTTTATATTATTAATTCCGCCTTCAGAAATAAATTCAAATAACATTTCAAGCGTAGAGTCCCATGTAATTGTCCTAAATTTAGAATATTTCCATTCTCCGTTACCATATCCTATCATGTCGCCAATAACAGATAATACGGCAGATGAAACATATTTATCTTCATTGGTTGCAGTATAAACAGGTCTCTGTATGTCACTATTAATCATTTTAATAATTATTTGACTCGTAATCATTTCTTTTCCATTTTTATTTTTTGATTGTTTAAATTCGTCGTTGTATAAAAATGATTCCATTGAATTAAGTTAATATATTTAACGCATATTATAAACGTCAAAAAAATTATAATTTTTTTTTGTCATCAAAAATATGGCTTAAAAATTTGTCGCATAAAAAAGACAAGTTAAAGATGTCGACAGATATTGATCTATATGATGTTCTCAGTTTAGAAAATGATTGTGTCAAAACAGAAATTAAAGCAGCATATAAAGACCTTGTAAAAAAACATCATCCTGACAAAGGTGGTGATGCCGATATGTTTGAATTAATAACGCATGCATTTAATGTGTTGTTTAATGATGATACGCGAAGTGAATATGACAAATTAAATCGTCTCGAACAGCAAACTAGCAATGATTATGAAGATTTAGCTCAATCGTCACGAAATTTTATTGAATCACAAACAGGGCATATGACTGATGAAGAGAAAGAAATAAAAAAAGCAGCTGCACAAATTGAGTTTAATAAATCATATGAAGACATGGATAAAAAAAATAAATTTGTTCGCGACGGAAATCAAATGGACGTAATCACTGAAGATGACGCAATTCGGCAAGCGGATGATTTAAAATTATCAAGAGAAAATGAAAAATGTGAACTTGAAATTGAACAAGAAAAAATATTTAAAAACGAAAAAGACTTTGACTTAGAAAAATTTAATAAAATGTTTGATATGGCGCATAAAAGTGACCACGAAATGGTCAGACATACAGGAAATCCAAGTGCATGGAATGGAAGCGGTATTGATGATTCGTACACTTCATACTCAACAAATTATGGCGATATTTATAATAACGATAATAACGATAATAACAATGTTGCAATGACGGGTTCATATAGTGGAATAAATGTAAATTCAAGAGCGAAAACAAAAATTTCAAAAAGTGACCTTAAAAATGTCCAAGGTGCATCATATGTATCGGGGCATAATGATGTTGACGATAATTATACTGCTTCACTTGAAGAACGAATGAAAGAATATAAAAATGATCTAGAATCATATGATGACAGACATTTTAATGATTTTGATAAAAACGTTGACGAATTTGGTATTTTTAATAATTTAGGAATTGAAAATGCAGTCACAGGTTTCGATTGGGGACACGACGAAGAAGAAATGGAAGAAATGAAAAAGGCACATGCTAAATTATTACAAATAAAAAAGAAAGAAAAATGTGTCTCTATTGTTGACCAATCATTTGAATCTAATTCTGAATCAAAAGAAAAACAACCACATGATTAATTATAAATTAACGTCTATTATTGATGTTTAAATTAATGTATTTAATATTTTATAAAATATTAATTATTTATCAAAAAAAATTTTGGTGACATTATATCCAATAGTATGTATATGTTTTATGGCATCCATATTTAAATTATAATTCATAAAACCAACATCAGATTGACTTAAAACTATGTCTATTGTGTTATTTTTATACATTCTTTTTGAATTAAAAATAACGCCTTGTAATATTGATTGTATAGTGCCGCTAAAAAAATCCTCAGCATTTTCAATTTTTGTTTCACTTATTTGTGTCGTTAAATAAATCCCCAATGTTGATTTTAGTTGTTCAGGTTCATCAAATATATGCATAGGGTATTCATCAATACATCCGCCATCAATAAAATATTTATTGTCATATAATACAGGAGCAAAATAAAATGGAATAGCAGAAGACATGCGTAACGCTGTTATTAATTTAATATCTGGATATGTTTCGTACGATAAATATTTTGCTTTTTTATCATTAATGCACGTTGTCGTCAGAATTAATTTAATATTAGTTTTTTCAAATAATTCTTTTAACGTTATGTCAACATTTATTTTTTTGTATATTAATAATTTTTTTAAAAGAATTTCTAATTTACGACCATCATCAATGCCAAATATGTTAACAATATTATAAATATTTTGGTTTTTCATTTTAAATAAATTTATTTTTGATGTTATGTCAAATAATTCTGAAGGTTTATAGCCAACAATAATGAGTGATGAAATAATTCCTCCGATTGATGCGCCAGCATATGTTTTAATGTGTTGCAGATATTCATATTCATGTAAATATTCTAACGCGCCCAACAATGCAAATCCTTTCATTCCTCCACCAGAACATACCAATGTGTCATATTTTTTTGTTTTATCATCATTTATTTTATCATCATTTATTTTATCATCATTTATTTTATTATTATCTATTTTATCATCATTTATTTTATTATTATCTATTTTATCATCATTTATTTTATTATTATCTATTTTATCATCATTTATTTTATTATTATATA
>Ga0209092_10000594_pt1 | contig 35923 bp, 20 predicted proteins | sample FraStrMetagenome_FD_187446 | JGI IMG/M metagenome (GOLD analysis project Ga0209092, IMG submission 187446) | Marine eukaryotic phytoplankton communities from Arctic Ocean - Fram Strait ARC3M Metagenome (SPAdes) (version 2) | ecosystem: Environmental > Aquatic > Marine > Oceanic | place: Fram...
AAAGAAAGGGTCGGGGCACAAAGTTTCGAATCGAATCCATCAAATATGAAGATAGCGATACCGATGCAGACTTGAGTGATGTGTCCGAAAAATACGTCCCTACAAGAAAAAGAAAGAAGGCAATAAAATATAACGAAGATAATGCAGCCTCCATAGAAGAAATATATAGTAACTCTGAAGTTGGAAGAAACTCATTCCGAAGCCACTTGACAAGGTCCCTATCACCTGTTCCTGCAGATGAGCAATCCAACTTTCATGCGAAAGCATCACATATTAGGCTTGAGGCTGAATTACAAGAGGTTGAAAACCGCGTCTCCAAGATAAGGAGAGAACTTGATGGGAAAACAAGATTAAAAATTGAGCAGAAAAAACATATAGAACAAAAAATCAACGATAAAGTAACAGCAATTGTGGAATTACAAACTAAAATACAGGGCATGGATCGTATGATGAAGGAAATGATTAATAGCGTTTCTTCAGCTTAACTTGAAAGTTCGTAAACTCATGTTTTTAATTTACTTTTCGCATGCAACCATTAAAGATCGAGTTAAGTATACCAGATTATTTGACTTAAAAATTATTATTTAGTTTCTGTTTGCTTATAGAGTACTTGCGATATTCTGTTGTTTTGTTATATTTTCTTTTAGGATTTCATTGCTAGATTTTTCGTTTTATTATCTAGCTAGAGAGTAAAGAATTACGCCATGGTGTGATTGTAACAGCAGTGGCCAAATTTAAATCGCAGCAGGTCATCCATCGGCAAAGAAGATTTTAATTACCAAGAAGGCATTGACTAAATAAAGATATCCAGGTGGAGGAAGTTCATAAGTGCAGGGGTACGTAAACTACCATATGTTCAGTTATTCTTAGATTTTGGTTTGAATGACGTAAAGGGTTGATTCAGTATGACATCAAAACACATGCTTACTTAAGAAGAAACATTTCTGGTTTAGTTGACGTCAATTTTAAAACAGGAGCTTTTCTCTTTCGATCTAAGTATCATGAAGCCAGAAATCTTTCATAAAGTATTACGTACTACGGAACACAGTTGGAAGATAGTTAAATTTCGTTCCTTTGAGGCAGTTCCATTGCGTTTGTACATAATATGCTGAGTGTGTCATTTCTACCTCAAGTTTCTCTTCTACCAGGCCAGGCACAAGCTTTTCGTTGGAGGAATTTAAACCTTCAACGATTCCAAACACTTTATCAGCTTTTGAAAACATGGTGTTTCTAGTCCATCATGACAATAGGAGACCATCTTTGGCGTTGATAGCATGTATTGGACTTCTATGTTTTGTTTCAAGTGTGCAGGGATTTATAACAAACCCATTGCAATCAAATTTGGATACATTGTATCAAACCAAAAGAAAGGGTCAAAAATTCAATAATTGTAGAAACCACGAAAATACCGCAAAACTTTCATCACCGACCAAGAATGAAGATATTCTCATCATGCCTCATCATCGTGGAGCATCTATGCAATTGTGGAGTACAAACGGGTCAAACATGAATTTCAATGGAGACAAAAGAAATGGAAATTTGGAGCCAAAACTTTACAGTCAAAGATGGGTGCAGCTCGGATATTTGTCTATACTCGCATTATTATCCGACTGGATTTGTTTTGCTGTAGCTGCTGCACCATCTACCTTTGAGGATGCTTATCCGGGGCACTCTGCAGCCGCCCTAATAGACATGTTTCTTTTTACTAATGTTGCTTCATGTTTTCGTAAGTAGCTCTCTTGTACTTCAAATTTTATGGTATACACCATATTTTTATTTTGCCCTTTTAATGTTGTGGTTCAAAATGATTTCTACGAAATTCCATCATGCCAATATGTTTTTCTCGAAAGTCGTTACGGATATTGTAGCTAAATTTGGACTCGGCAAATCAATCAAGGGCGCATCAATTCTAATGAGTATTGGATGTTTATTACGTAGTGGTACTGCGTTTTTAACTCCTTTGCTCACAGCTCTTCACATTGACCCCAGCATTTTACCAAACTTTTTACCTGAAACTACTGTCGGAGGACTTGTTCCTTATTCATTCATTGTTGCTGGTACTATAGCGGTAGGTGCTGCACAACCTTTTTTCCAATGTACTCCTCCTATGCTTTCAGCTACATGGTTCGCTAGTGATGAACGAGCAACTAGCACAGCCATCGCTCTTAATTTCAACCAGATAGGAATCGCAACAGCCTTTTTGGTAGGAGGTGGTATGGCGGCAGATAGTGCTACTGGTTTGGCGAATTACTTTTCTTTAATTACTGGAGCATGTGTTGTGGCTTCAGCAGGAACATTATTGCAATTCCAAGAAAAACCTCCATCACCACCTTCTGCGTCTGAGATTGAGAAAATGATTAAGGGAGAAAAAGAACCACCTTTCATTGAGAGTGTAAGCCGTTTTTTTAAAACGAAAGGATTCACGTTTCCTCTTGCTGCATTTATATGTAGTATATCTATTACCAATATTGTTGGGGTAAGTAACAATCAGGCACACTTCTATGAAGACAATTGCATTTGAAGAATGCCATACTAATACACTGGACACATGTGAAACTTGAATAGGCCTTCATCGATGAAGTTCTTGAAAGAGGAGGAATAACACAACAATTAAACATAGACCTCATTGGAGCTGGATTTGAATTAAGCATACTTTTGGGGGGAATCATAATTGGAGGTTACGTAGACAGAACCAAACGTTACAAAGATGTAACTTTGCAATGCCTTCTCTTTACTTTATTTTTGATTGTACCGCTGGGATTGACAGATCATGCACTTGGGAAAGAGCCCTTATTGCTTGTTTTATCTTTATTAGGTCTTGGAATGGCTGCTGGACCCATACAGCCCATCAATGCGGAACTCGCAGTAGATGTGGTTTATCCTGGCGACGAAACAGCTGTTGAAAGTGTACAGCAAATTGGAGGAAACTTAATATCAGCTTTATTAGTCCCTGTTGCTGAAATCGCAGCCGAAAAGGATTACCAACTTCTCCCAAGCATTCCTTCTCTTGCTAGTGATATCCGAGGTGATGTTATTTTGTTGATGACGGTTGCAATTGTAACATATGTATATTTCACTGGATTTGATGCACCATTGAAACGAACAATGGCGGACTCATCCGAAGGAACTACTGGGGATGTTATTGAACTATCAAAAAGTGAAGTCAGTATTGAAAGTGCTAAATTCTTTTTGAAATCAAAGCAAGAAGTCAATAAATAGCATTTTAAATGCATAGCAATGCCGTCAAGTTGAAGCGTTTGACGAGACATCGAACAATCTGCGCCAAGTTCTTTTGCTTGACCTAATTTTACTTCTAAAACAAAATACTTTCTAAACATAATTGAATGATAATTAGTATGAAGCTGCTGAGAGTAAATTTGAGCATGACTGTTTTGTCAAAAATTAATTTCTAATCTTCAACACACATTTCTGATGAAGTAAATATACAAATGATATGATGAAATGTCTGCTGTGCATGTTTGGAATGGAAGAGAAATGAACATTTCATCAGCAGCGAAGGAAATTTTCCACAATGTTTCAAAACTGAAGGCGAGGATTGATAATTGTGACGTCACTAAGATAATCTAAAACGGCCAATTTTCATTTTCACATCATTACATTGCTGCTGCTTGAACAATCGGCATCACTCGACGAATTCTTAGCGTCGGTTGAAATAAGATGCCTAAATTAAATCAATCCTTCCATAGACGATTCGTACGATTCGAGCTTTTGTCAATTTTGGCAACTTTAGTAGCCAGTGTTGAATGCAGAAATGGAGAAGAGGCCCTTGTTGGTAGAAGTTCAACCTCGTTTCTACGGGAAGAAATGCAAAGTCCATCATTACATTCCTTGAAACAAATTCATAGGCCATCCATACTGGATTTATTTGACGACTTGCAAGCTGATCATTCTATCAGCTTTGATTCTAACTTGTTGAGAAACGGGAGAGCTGATATATTATCGGCAGGAAATGCATTTGATAGTGATATTGAGAACGACCTTTTCTATCACGACCTGCAATTATCTACCGTTACAGAAATGCAATCACCATTATCCTCACTAAAAGAAAGACCCCAATCAAAATTTGAGCAAGAATCCAAGTCAAAATTAAAAACAAAACTTTTAAAAACAGGAACTACGATTGTAGGCTGTCTTGCAAATGAGAATCAAGTAGTCGTTTTAGCCGCCGATACAAGAGCGACATCGAATACGATTGTGGCTGATAAACGGTGTGAAAAAGTTCACTGTCTTGCACCAAATGTCTGGTGTTGTGGTGCTGGCACATCCGGTGATATAGATGCTCTTGTCCGCCAAGTGAAATATACGTTTTTGATGAGAAATCGAATAGACGGTTCTATAGGGAACATTCACAACACGGAAAGTTATGACATAAACAAATTAGATATAGCTAGTGTGTTTGGTATATGTAAGTATATCAGGTCACAACTCTTTCCATCACGTGGTGAAATTGGCGCCAATCTTGTTGTCGGTGGTTATGATTATGATATTGGGAATGCAGTTCTAGCTGCTATACATCCACATGGGAGTATGGACACAACTATACCCTTCACAGCTTTGGGATCAGGAGGACTGGCGGCAATGTCAGTTCTAGAAGCATATTATAAACCAAATCTTACTCTAGAAGGAGCAAAAGCATTGGCAGTGAGAGCAGTAAAAGCTGGAATAGACAATGATTTAGGAAGTGGAAGTCAAGTAGATATTTGCATCATTACACGACATGGTGTGGAATATAAACGCGCATATTTAGAAGAAGAACATCTAGTGGTGAATGAAAGAGACAATTTGACTGAGGATATTTTATATCAACGACATTCAAAAGATGATGATGGCATTATGGGAGGAGTGAATGGATTTGGTAGTCTCCCATATCACATTCGATCGAAACGAAAGATTGTAGAAAACGAAATGAAAACTGAACAAGAGAAAAAAAAATGGATTCGTCAAAAACTCAGCTTAACGAAAAATGAAATTTGAATAAGTTTAGGTTTCATTGTAAAAGATTTTTCTTCTGTGTTTTGATCCTTGGTCAATGGAAGATGAACAAATAATTGAAATAAGCAAAATTGAAAACCTAGCCTCTTGACGCACTAAATTGAATTTATCGAATTTACCGAATTTACCGAATTTATGTCATAGATCTCATGCAAGGTTCAATTGGTTCGATGGGAGATGTCGGCAGAAAATAAAAAAATTCTTCAACAAAACTAATCGCCATTTTGTTCAATGGGACATAACATTATAGCACAAGTAAAAATTGCTGACCAGTGGGAAAGAATATATTCGCTTGAGAGATTGACGTTGTCATAATTCAAATTTTCTTTCCGAATTATGGAAAATATCCGAGAAAGACATGTCAAGCTAATATAAATTACATACAAACGAGTATTTTGAGTCTGCAATGAATGGTTTCTATTTGCTAGAGAGAGAACTAGACAAAGTTATGTCATTACATAACCCGGTGCTGCGTTAATAGATACACTAGTTTATTATTGTAAGTCAAAAAAAGAATATTTCTTTCTACAAAAGGACTACACCCAAGAGTAAATAAAGCATAAGAACAAAGAATGGATTTGTTTGATCAGTTCTTCTGTTGCTCTAGCGATAATAATTAGAAAATTAGAAAATTAGAAAATTAAAAAAATCTTCTCAACAAAAATCCTCTCCGCGTAATTACTATACGAATTTTATGGCTGTTTACCATTTTTCATACATACTATACTTAGGTTTTACGTGTTGTGCATTCACATAAGCAGCAGTTGGAAACGTTAAGAAACGAAAAATGACCCTTAGCAAAAAGAATTGTAACGGTAACTATCTTGAACGCCAATTCTGAAAAATAACACTGATAAGAGATTAAAAGAAGACTCTTACCAGATCATTTATATCACCATAATCAAAGGCGGTAGGAAACGGAAAACTCATCGCACAGCTCTTAATAAGCTTTAAGCTTCGGTCCCTTGCGTTGATATCAGAAAAACGTTCGCGATTGAAGACTGAAACTTCTCAACAAAACCATTCTAAATCCTCGAAAGATTGCATGAACATCACACCAAGTTAATCATGAGTTCTTCACAGAAAAATCAGACTCCAACTTTTGCTGTGATACCGCCACCTCCTAAAAACAAAAGATCAAACAGAGATGCTCAAAGTAATTCACAACCCTCCAGAGTTCCTACAATGGCTCTACCACGATTAAGCATGTCAAACATGAATCTGAATATGGACTTATCAGGTGCTACTTCCAGAGCTAGTAATGCTATTGGAGGTTTTTTGCAAGACTCAGCGACTTCTCTTTCAAAGTTTACAACCAAAAAATATACCTTGCCAGATAGAACGACTGCAAGTCAAGTGCTAATGTTTCGGCAGCTGTTACACACGAGTTGTAAACCAGGGTTGAGATTGAGTCGTAAGTACGAAGGAACAACAGCTCAAAGAACGGTCATGCACATGCCAGTAAGTTTCAATTTTCATTTATTGTGACTATTATTTTGGTTGTTGTTGAAAAGAAAATCATTTTGAAATAATGAAGAAAATAACGGATTTGTGTAATTTCATATTCCTTCTTGATTAAAATGTAGTGGTGGGAAAAAGGAGTTGAAAAAACAGGAAGAATGCTAATTTCATATGATAATTTAATCACTCGACTCTGGATGAGTGGTGCAATTCTCCCTTATGCTCCAGGTGGTATTGCTTGTCCACCAGAAGACGATATACTAGATGAAAATGAATATTGCAACGTGGAAACACCTTCCTCTCCAACAAAGACAGAAACTTTGTGCAATGAAAAAGGACTTCCTCCAATTCCACATCCATGGTGGATAAGTCGTCTAGGATTCCAGCAGGATGATCCTGTAACGGACTTTCGATCAGGTGGCGTCTTATCCTTGGCTATGCTACTTCATATTGTTGAATCTTGTCCAGAAGTTCATCGACGATTTTTGGATCAGGGTGATACACATGTTTTACCGTATGCCATCACATCCATCAATGTAACGGATATGCTTGCAAAAATTCTAATGTTTAAAAAAAGTGTTGACAAGATTGACGCACTTTTGAGCAGTAAGCCATTTTGGAGGATGTTTTCAGATCCAAATGCCCTTCTTACCATGCAAGAATTGAGTTTGGATATATTGTGTGATGTGGTTTGTGAATTGCGCCGCGAATATGCTGAAGAAGAAGAGAAAAAGGTATGTCAAGCTTCTCTTCGCTTTTTATTGGTTTCTATGTGTTACATAGTAATTCATCATTCATTTGTTTTTGTTACACAGGATGTTACAGTTTTCGATTTCCATGTCATTATGGAGAGAACAGAAAAAAGAGTCCAAAATGATTTATTAGGAGCAGGACCTAAGACTGTGGAAGAGCTTAAGTCCATTTATCAAAGAATGAGAGAAAAGTATATTGCAAAAATGGAACGCCAGGAGAAATTGGCAAACAAACGACTATTACAGAAAGCTGCCACATCTGAATCAAGTGGATATTCTCTCAATCCATTGAAGATTTCTAATGCATTCTTTTCAAAGAAGCCACCTACTCCAGTAGATGAGGAAGAAATAAAGCAGGATTTGCATTCAGACTCGCACGCAGACAATTTAGGAGGATCATCCAATTTTACAATATCGGAAGATGACGATCAAGATGATAATGAATGGCTAAAAGATCCAGAACACTTCGCAAAGCCAAAAGACCTACTCGGTTAATTAATGTGCTTTTACTATCTGAATTTATGACTCCTCAAAAATTAAGAAAGTTTTCCTAATTGAAGCCTTTTTGCATGTGATTAACGCATTCTTTGATTTCCTTTAAATGCATTGTTTGGTGATAAATTTATGATTTTATGAATTTTACAGTGCTCTTTTAGGTAAATTATATTTCTCTGTAACTGTGTTCAAATGTCATCCTATTAAACGAATCCTTTTATTTTGGTTGGAAGGGTTTGATTGAATATATATCATTCGTGCTTTGTGCTGCACAAACTTGTTATATTTAGAGATAAATCTAAAATATCCGGTAATAAAGAAACAGCAAATCTTGCATACCAATGAATAAAAAAAATTAGTCGATAATCACAAAAGTGAAATGATTCTATTTCTTATCGAAAGAAAATGTGGATGAAAAAGATAATTTTCTACTTCTCTCCTCGGCGATTTTCAATTCTTTCTTTTCTTTGGGAGAACTTACAGTTCCGAGTAATTCAAACAAGACGTCATGACTAATTTGTTGCTTTTTCATTTCTTCATCTTCGTCATCATCAAGTTCATCTTCTTCTTCTGCTTCTTCAAAGGTCTCTAATATTGAGTTGTTACATGACATATCGGATTCATTAATGGCAGAAATAAAGGAATTCACTCTTCCTAACGAGGGTCTCCTTTCTGGCGCTGACATTTGTTTGAATGCATCACAATCGTCTAATTTTTCTTTACTTATACGTTCATTTAAAGGGGGTAAGGAATGACGTTTTGATTTTCCATGCGAAGATCCATTCGCACTTAAATCGCTAAAGGCATGGCAGTCATCAAGTGCTTCTTCGCTCATGCGTTCATTTACAGGAGGAAGTGATCTATTTCTTGAAGAATGCGTGTCATGGTTGATGGGTTCAATATCTTGAAGACCGAGATTGTCAGTAAGAATGTCTGCATCTTTATCAGAAATATCGGACAGATTATCGGGTATATCTTGGCCCAATGGGAGACTTTTAGTTTTAGAAGTTGCAGGTGAAGACGAGCGCGATCGAGAGCGAGATGATGAGCGGGAAGAGTTACGCGAACTAAAGGATAGATTTCTCTGAGAGCCTAGCAATCGTGCATCGGGTATACGCATAGCATGTAGATGTAAGGGCTCAGCGTTGATATCGTCGTCATCTATTGTGGGTAGTTTCTCGCTCTTAAGCTCAGGTGTTTTCGAAAGTTTTACATTCAAATTCTTCGCATTCGAATTTGACAATATTGGAGTAAAGTTTCTCTTGACCACAGTCTCTTTTTTCTCCTCAATATCTTTTTTTTTATGTGATAATGCTTGCTGAAACAAGGAGGTGAAAAAGAGAGTCCATGGAACTATAAATACGGCAGCTGCCACAAGAACTGCCTGCCAACTCATGTTACTGATTCCCTCATCATACCCCAAACTGCTTTTAATTTCGTCGTAGACAATTTTCTCCAAGCTTATCTCTTCCGTTGAATCTACCATGATAGGATCAACACTGACACTTTCCTTTATTGGGTCAATTGAAATAGTAGATTCTGTCAAAACTGAAGACATAAGGTAGCTTAACGAGACAATGATCTTCATTAAGGTTGTCATCGTGTGATCACGGCACAGACTTCTTAAAAAATGTGTAGTTCTTGAAATGCTGATGTCAAGCACACCTGACTACTAATTAGATTATTCGAACAGTTGAGGACAAAAATGCCGTACCCTAGATTTTTAATTATACTATGTTTGTCTGTTGTCTTCAATCTTTTTCGACAGCTTGTTAAGCAGAAAGATGTAAGTGAAAAGCTTTCACATGAAACTTCAAGCGTTTTTTGAATGTCAAACAAAAGGTTTAGTTGCATGTAGAAAATATACATATAAAACTCGCCAATCATATTTTGGTTTCATATAAAATGATGGACAGTACTGTATTCACACGTTAAATATAATATCCATTGCATCACTGTATAATACAGTCATATGAATATGGCATAGTACCGTAGGCAGTTTGTACACGTGCCAGAATCATACGATATTCAGAATACCATGGAAGAAATGCACTATTTCTTACGTCATGATATTGAAATATATGACGTACGATTGAAAAGAAATGACGTGGGTTTATACTTCGAAGAGGACAATTTCAATTGACTGAAAAAACCAAGTCGCAATAAAGATGACACATAATTCAGATCAACCAGAAACCATTTGAGCTTTCAAATGAGTTTCGTGCTCAATCGAACATTTCTTGCACCAAGGAATAGACTTTCTTCCTCTTCTTTTCAGTCTCATCATCCGAAAGTAACAAAACGATCTATTTCATCGATATTGCATAAAAGCATTATTGACAAAACCCCAGGTCAAAAAACACCTCAATTGAAACAAGACATTGATTACGCTATTTGTAAAGTTCGAAAACATGATCCTGCAGGTTTTCTTCCAGGATTTTTTCTTCCTCCCGATGGACGTGCTGGATACTTTGCGATACGGGCATTTTGGGTAGAAACTGGATTACGAAATACTCCTATACCCATCCCTTCTCATCAAATACAGAATACTTTCACAAATCGAAATACGTTCCAAAACGTTACTCCTGAAGAACGCATACAATTCTGGCGCAATGGAATCAATTCTTTATACAGAGATAAGACGGATGCATTGCAAGAAAATGATGTTAGTTGTATTGAGTGCCATCCGGTATTACGACTCCTTCAATATATTTTAAACAGGCATGATTTATCACATCAACACTTCCGAGAAGTATTAGATGGAAGAGAAAGAGATTTACACGTGAAGCAATACCTCACCATGGATGCATTTGTACAACATTCTCAACAATCGTGTGGGAATCTTTTGAATTTAACTCTGGAATGTTTGGATATATACAATACTAGGGACAGTGAAAGTTTCAATAATCACTACACGATCAATAATTCTGCGCATAAAGCTGCACTAGATATAGGTACATGCCATGGCTTGACAAATGGTTTAAGAACAGCTATACCCTTAGTTTCAAATACCGGCAAAATCATCATTCCTCAGGAATTGTGTCATAAATATGATGTAAGAAGTCCTAGATACTTATTATCAGCATTAGGACAGGGTGATGCAAAATGTCGTAACGCATTTCGATATGCGGTGAAAGATATTGCCACGGAAGCCAGAAAGTACTTGGAGAGAGCAAGAAAGGAAAGACAATTCATTTTAGAGCAATCAAATGGTGAAAGAGCTATTGCTTCACTTTTACCTGGACTAACATCAGAAACATTTTTAAATCGTTTGGAATTAGAAGAGTATAATTTGACGAGTAAAAATCTGCGTCAAGTTGGACCATTGGAACACTTTTTGTGCGCTACTAGAGTAATGAGAGCATGGAAAAATGTGAAATATTAAAGCAGTTTGCAATATACATATTCAATAGAATAAGTAAAACGATCTACAAGTTCAGGATAAAATAGATAGATTTTTTTGGGAGATGAGTTGCAACCATTTTGTCAAATTATTTCACTCATTCATAATGTAACCTGAGTTTCCTTGAAAGAAGAATCTTTTCAGTACAGAATTGCTTTTGCCTTCGTCTTCAAGGAAATTGAAGCGACTCAAGGAACTACGTTTTCAATTAGAGTTTTTTCGTCGCTTCGATAGCCCACGTCACTTAACTTCCATCTTTAATAATTGACAACGTTAAAATAAAATTATCAAAAAATAGTGATCATGACAATGTCCATCATTTCCCTTGTAATATGTTACGTTCAATTCTTGTCGCATGGCTGTCATGCATTCAATGTTATTTCTCTACATTTCAAACCATCTTTTCACTTCGTGAGAAAATTGCATCACGCATCTACAGTGAGGGTTTTATCAAAATCAATCTCATCCACCTCTTTGTTTGCTTCTCCTATTCCACCACCTCGATTCGACGAATTCAGCGAACGAGTACTTGGTAAATGGGAAGGCGTTTCAACGGTGAGAAAACGAATACAAGACGATGACAATGAAACATTAGAAACATTACCGATTGAAGGCGAGGTAGAGGAAGTAATGCGATCATGTGGTGGATCAGTTCAAGGTATCCGTGAATTGTGTCCATTTAACAATGACAAAGAAGATAATGATCGCCCTTATCACAATAGGGCCAACGATGGATTTATTTATTATGATTGTGGAAGTTATTCATCAGGTCCAGTAGATGTAAAAATGAGTGACAATGAAAAATCAACTATTTTCACGAGTCTTGCCTTCTCGCCTAGAGTAGGTGATGCACAAAAAAGGCGATTTTATTCTTATGTGAAGCTGGATAAATTGAAAAACGTACAAGAAATCATGAGCACATGTCTACAAAAAAAAAGATACGAAATGGCAGATCAAAATGACGCTGGAAAAACTGTATGGAAACAAAAAGTTAAAATGCATCTCAATTCGAAACCACTTGACTTGGATTTCAAGTTTATGATGGAAGATCTTTGTTCTATGCCTCAGATAAATCAACCATGGATGTTGCAGAGAGTCAAGTGGCAACGAGTACATGTTGAAAGCAACCCTGGTACTGGTGAAAATGTAACAACAACTCAAAATAATGCGTTGATGGGCAAAGGCAATGGCTTGATAGGGTGGGTCTACATTAGTGACGCAGCATCATTAGACAATGAAAACAAACATATATGCGAGAGAGAAGGATCGCAATTGATTCAAGTGGGTGCAATGTGTCCTGAAACAAAAGAAGTAAAGGCTATAATTCGAAGCTATAGCAAGTCTGGATTATTACAAGGAGTAATTTACCAGAGTGGGTTATTATGAAGAGAATCGAGATTTTTTATGATGATTTCTTTAAACTTCTAAAATATTTTGGCTTTTTTGATCAAAACCACTAACAATGAATCTTGAGAATGAATATTCATAAGTATGGAATCCAGAATACTACTAAGATTATTATTGATGGAGTGAAATAAAAAATGTTTGATTACATGTCAATTTAGCCTTGACTTCACACATAATTTGAATAGGAAAGTTAAAAATGACATCAAAGTGCCCTTTGACGAGAAACTTATTAGATATGCAAAATCAAAGATATCCTTTGGTATTTTTCTTCGAGAAAGTTCTATCTATGGAAGAGCAAGTCTTAGGTTGAGTTTCTTTGCTAAGAAGCTTAGGAAAGACAGGTTAGCATATGAAAGACTACATAGAAGCAAACTTCTATTGCAATGAAGTTTTGTATTGCAGAAAAATGAATATAATGGACAAACCTGACTTAATGCAGCATATGCATTTCATAATCTAAGGACGTGAAGTCAATAAGGATGGAGAAAGTAATAAGAAGAATTTTCCGACTTATTTAGATTTTTACAGATTTCCATGCATTCGTAGCAGCAGCAGCCCCGAACCACACAAGTGAAGTCATTTGCCGATTCAGTGATAGATATAGACCATTGAGTGGTCCATTTTTCCTCTGTCAGTCACAAGTCTCTGTTGACTGCAGAACTACATCTGAAATTAATAGTTTACTTCACGGATACCGCAACAACCAAATTGAACGCAACATGTGACCATATCTATCCATCCTTTCCTACGAAAAATCTCCATGTGTCCAAAAATACGAGTTCAGCAGAGTTGCGAAAACTATAAATATTATGACTGGAAAGTCAAGCATGCGTTAGATCCCAGCAAATTGTAAAATCTAATTTTGGTTATTGATGAAAAGCTTTTGTAAAGAAAGAAAAAACTGCAAGTGCTAATCCAGGGCAAATGTACATAGAGAAGGGACACCTACTAACAGAGCAAATATATAAAACGTTGATTGAAGTTTTTGCAAACTGAATGAAATATCAACCAATATTCTATAATAGCTTTGGGATATCCAATCTTCGAATTCAATTCTAAATATCTTGAGCAAGTTAGAGGCTTCCTATGTCATCTCACTTTAATCTTCGAAATTATTATTCCATTTTTGAGAGACTTCCATTTAACTTTATATAATCATTTGCCTCAAAGATTAAGATATGGAATGGTTAGCATACTTGGATGAAGCTAAATCCAAGGGTGTCATGGCAAGTGAAGATTTAAACCAATGGATATTTTTTTAACATGACCCTAAATTGCGCCCTTCTACAGCTAGACCCTTGCCAAGATTTATAAAAAGTATAAATACTTTATATAGTTTATTTAGGTGCAAAGATCCTCCTTTAGTGACTGTGGGAACAACAAATGTTCAATGTTTAATTTATGTTTTTTCCATTGCTTCTAATTCCGGATTTGGCTCGACAAGATATCATGCCAATGGTATTCATTATAGTGTAGACACTGAGTCTCAAGATGACGACTCTTGCTCTTCTAATTTCAGAGAGTTTACAAGCACCGTTGAAACTGTAGAAGAAGAAGTACAGACGGGGCGTTTGAAAATTCTGCATTTAATTTAGCAACTAATAATTCATGTTTAAATGTAATTTGTCAAGCGAACTGCTATATAATTTATTTGTTAGGTTTAAAGCAGGTGCATTATACTCAGACATACGTTTCATTGTAACTCAAGCCTTTGGATAGCGCATGGAATATCATGGTACTAATGGCATCTCTATAGGTCAGCTCCATTAAGGAATCTCTTTAGAAAATCTATATTATTAAGCTACTTCCTATGGGGCTTGCCAACAATCCCCTTCTATTATTGACTGGAGTAAATCAACCTTTGGATCAGACTTAGAGGCATTATCTCCATCTCAATAGCAAGGGTATGATCACAATGGGGATTATTAAGATCATAGTGGAATGTACATAATAAATAAAATAATTGGAACGTACCTGTGGGAACCCCCTCCAGCGGCTGCTCACGCTGCCTTGGAAGAAGGCCTGAAAGTAAGACTGAAACAAAGGTCATCTTCACACATCATCATTGTTCCTAGACTCTGCAGCACCCTCTGTCTCAAGCAATTGTACAAGGCCATGGATTTTTGCACTTACCTGCTACTCACCCTTAATCACCTAATGTCACATTTCGACCTCTTGTTATTGGAATATTATTTTTATATTCATGGACTACCCCTGCGCTTAGGTATCTTGTTTTGAGGCCTAACAAGTTGGAAACAAACACAAAGTAAACCAATTTCAAAAACAGACTTAAACTTAGTAAGTTTTTTGATTTACACATCACGGACATAATTTCAACTATCACAAATTAACTATTTTCATCCAATTCTGGGTCTCTGTCTCATCACCAATAAAAGCAAAGAAATAATTTTGAGAATATTATATAAACCATAATTCGAAATCCTTTCATTATATTCCAGAATACAATGCTTTTGAGATTGCTTTGATGAACAGTGAACCTTGAACTACAAAAAATATGAAACTTGGTGGAGTTTGCAACTTTAAGATTGTTACACCTATTAATCATGTAGGTTGATTTGTGCAAATGCCATATGATTGGAGGCGAACAAAAAAAATCTCGGATTTCTAAAATAATTACTTCTCATAAAACCACGTGTCATAAAATAATGCGTTTATTACCAAACGTGATGAAAAATCGATGATCATATAGACACGTGTTGCGTTCTCATGTAATTTTGTGCAAACAACATAACTTCTCTTCTTTGCAGCTTACACGTGTCATATTTTCATTCGATTGAGTACTTGATGGAAAGATCATCTAAAAATAAAACAATTCGGTTTTAGTTTAGAACATTTCCTCCTCGCATTGATTGCATCATTTCAAACGCAACTTCAAAGACATTATTTCGCGTTCATACTCATACGTTAGTGGCTAAAATGCATCGAAGATTGTTTATGTCATGAGTTTGAGAGTGCTTTTTTATGTATGATTTCGTCAGTTTTTAATGATTGTCATTATAGTAATGTAATACCTAGATTATTGTTGACTTGATGAAGTACTCAACGCAGATGAGCTTGCGCCATATTTTTATTCTATATTTTGTGGTACAATTCCTCAGAGGAGTCTCTAAACAACGAAGTTGTCATTCAGTTTCACCATATGAAATTTATTCAACACATCGAAATTGTAAGGTTTTGACTTTCTTAGCTATGGGAGCAAAAAATGCATTTGCTATGTAGTCACTTGGTGGCGTGGCAGATTCATTGTTGTGTAAATTCACAAAAACTCAACATTACATGTGCACATTACTACTTGATAGATACGGTAGACTAAATAAAGCTTTTCCGCTGTTATTGTAAACGTTTGTTGCTATGGCTTTGTTTGTTTCTATTTTGTGTTTGTTCTGATTTTCAAAGAAATACGTTATGACTTTCTATTTTCGGATATAGATCTTAAAGGTGTTATTCTTCATTAAATTCTCTTTAGTTCCTATACAAAACGTCTTATTTGTTATCATTCTTCCAACAGCATTCATGTGCTTTTTCCAGACTGAGGAGTCAAAACAATTAAGTTTTCTCAATACATAGCATTCTTGTTGTTTATCGCCCACCTAGAAAACTAATCCATTTCTCATGCCAAATTTTAGTGTAACTCCTTTTTTAGTATTTCCAATGATTGCAAATTCAGTGCTGTTTGCACTCAATTGCATTTATGTAACACCAAGACGATCCCAAAGGAAAATTTTAGATGGTACATAAAAGGGTATGACAAGAAAGTAGATCTACCGAGACATTCATTAAGTAATAATGTTACGTTATACGTACGTAGATATACTCTAATAACTATTATAAAACCTCACAATTACAGCCACTACAGGTTATGTAGCCCGGCTGAATGGCGAAAACAAAGTCCACTGCGTTCCAAATCCTAAACAGCACTACTGGTTTCCCGCCATCTACCAGCTTCCTCGCTTCAGGCTTCCTCGCTCGGATATTACCATTCAATCGCAATCAACTCAAAGAAAAGTTGACCATACAATATCCCAACAAAATTTACACGACACGTGTAAGTCCTTCTAAAGACGACCCGTCAATACAGTAAAGTCTGCCCCAGCTTAAAACTTCTGTCCCAGAAAAATGACCATCAATCAACCAAATCAGAGTCCCTCCGATAATCAAATGCTGGGTACTACCCAACACCCATCATCTCAAAACCTTCATAGCAACACTATGACACCATCACATCAAGCGCCGACCGTTGAAACCGCCTCGGCAAGCCAGATGTACTACCCGGACCAACATCCTTATCTGTTCCCAGACCCTAGGCTAATAGCACTATCAGATTCGGTAATCAATACCTCAATTCAGATTGACACACCATCAATTCCTACCACAACAAGTAGCATACCTCCACAATTCTTTATGCCTTCACCGCCAGGCCCAGTGCATATGTCATCAACTCCAATGATACCACAAAAATCAACACCAACTCCATCAATAATCTCATCACATACTTCACATCCAATGTCATCCAACTCGTCAATTTCAAACTATTCACACATGAATCTACAACGTCACCAGTTGAATGCAGAAGCGGACCTTCGAAATCAAATAAAATCCCTTCTAATTGATAAAAGACACATGGAGCATAACATGAGAAAACTACTGGATCAAATGCAAACGGCACAACGAGAGACCCATACGTATATGCAGAAAACCCATGACCTCATGGAACGTCTTACACAGGCACAAAACGAGAACCGTGACCTGCTCCGACAACTCATGCAAGCAAATCATCCGCATCTGGCCCATACCAGGGCATCAGATACCTTATACAGCGCTAACAGCATTCCCCATATGCAAAGACCACATAAGGATCTCATTGATCTAAATCCACCGGTACCATACCATCAGACCCCGCATCAAATGCCAGCACCAAATCATAACACTGACCCACCTTCGACAGTAACCTTCTCCGACCAGGCATCTTTCCTAATGCCAAGAGACTTTTCATCAGACCAACAAGTGGGTCCTGCTCCAATCCCGAGCAACAATCAACACCTATCCCTTCAAGATAAGCTCATCCAGCAACTCCTAGAGAATTCGAATGCCCAACAAACATTCTACCAATCGAAACTAGATGAGGGCTCTCACGATGTAAAATTCCCAAAATTTTCGGGAAAACCAGATGAAAAATTCAATAATTGGTACAACCAAATCCTAAGCGTACTTGCTACACCAAAATGGTGTACACTATATGATCCTGTCTCAGAGGACATCATCAACGAATCTGAAGCACCAATCAATCTTTTCACAAGCCTATACAGCAAGTTAATGCTCTCCCTCACAGGTGAAGCACAGAATATATTAATGTCGAAACCACATCTCCGTGGTAAAGGTCTGGACTCGCTAAAAGCACTTCAGGCAACGTATGATCTAGTTATGTCCGACCCACAGAGCCTCATTAAATCCGCAGAATTCGCTCGCCCCATGCGAAAACCTTCCGAAACCGTTACCACATATGCGGCACGTTTCATTCAACTGCGCAAAGACCTCCAAGGCTTCGAAACAGTATCAGACGACCGCTTCCGTCTACGTTTTATAATGGGACTAGGTCCCATGTTCACGACCATCCAATCCAACCTTAAGAATCTCCCAAATTGGCAAACTACAAATATCGAATTGCTAATCCGTGAAGCAAATGAGCACATCCAAACCACAGAGGCTATCAGGGAGCAAAACAAATTGCACCGATCGCTAAAAGAGGGGGGTTCATCAAACAAAGATAAACCAGAACGAGATAAGATGATCCAAGAGAAGAATCAAAAACGTATGAAAGAGATAGACGCAGAACTCGAACAAGGCATCTTCTCACCGGCGAAATACGTTAAGATGGTACGCAAAGACTATTGCGTCTACCACAACGCAAATCACGCCACCAACAAATGTGCACACATCCGTTCAATGGTATCTAAATACCCAAAGAACACCTTTGTATGCTCTCCAGCGCATACTTCAGGACCTCAACCTAGTGCATTACTTGTGACCCCTCCGGCGTTCAACATTGCTCCTCCTCCAGCAACAATCACTAATCCGCCCGCATTCACTGCGAACCAAGTAAATATGGATTCAATCCAAGAAATTGATCTACGAGAATTACAATTACAGGATGCGGAAAGACAACTTGCGGCGTTAGATAAACAACTTAATACTAATGACCAAGTTAATCCTTATTCTGTTCATTCCAAACATGTAATTACTAAGAGTGATACTGATTCAACAACATTCAATAATGAAATTAAATTCATTATTGACTCCGGGGCTAATACGGACAGATTTTGACTACAAACTGATGGGTAGAACAATCGAAAAACACTTAGAACTCAACAACTGTCAACTCCAGTCAGCACCTCCAGAACTGCAATCAATAAATGGTGTTTGTGAGAGAAACTGGCGCAGCATCCTCCGTATGGCAAGAAGCTGGTTAGCCTCAGCCCTACTCCCCTCAAACTTCTGGTGGTTCGCACTCAAGAGAGCCACTGAAGTGTCAAATTACATACCTATCAAAAGAGATGCAACACTTACAACGCCTCACGAACTAGTATACGGATCAAAACCTGACCTAAGGAATCTCCTTCCAATGTTTGCAATTGCATACACATCGTATTCCAGCCCCCATTCATATGACACCCAATCAGTCAAGACTATATTAGTAGGTAGAAGCAATAAAAGTAATGCAGTATTATTTTACCATCCTACTACAAAGCAACTATTAACCTCCACAAGATACAAGCTCGATGAAGTTCATACAGCCGGCCCGGCATTCGGATTACAATATGAAGGTGGAATGTACATTAATAAGTATATAGACAAAGCTCGCCAAAACGATGCCCCAGCATTTAATCCAGAAACCACCGTTTATCTAAAACACAACGGAAACATCATACAGGCTGAGGTCATCACAGTCCCCCTATCCAATGATCTATACACCATCCAATATGAGGATGAATCTATCCATCAACACAAAGAAATGGACCTTTCGTCGTCAAACCCGACTACTACTCCATCCTCACAAGACCTACCACTAAATATATTTCCAGATTGGATAAAACAAAATGGAAAATGCACACTATTCTTACATTCAATGTCTCGTCCAAAACATGGAACTATCACCAAAATAAATGAAGAATGGCATTTCAAACCAGGAACCCGCGTATCGAACAAGCCCATACACCTTGAACATTTCGAACAAAACATGCATGACCTCATTCGCACCGCCCTGCTCCAGAAGGGCCATCCCAACTTCACTAAAGTATATCAACTCCGATCATCCTACTCAATGTCGAAAATAGTCGCCAAACATGTTGCGGCAAAGGGCTTCCAATGTTTTGATCCACCAACACTATCTCAACATAAGAACCTATCACAGAACGACAAAAGAATTTGGGATGAGGCCTATGCTGAAGAATATATAGGCCTCAAACAACTACCCGCATGGACTACAATAACTGAAAAAGAGTTCAAGAACATGCACCCAAAATACAGGACACTTCTCCCAACTATGGCAATATCTACCGTCAAATATGACGAAAACAACAATCCAAAACGTGCGAAATATCGAATTGTGGTATTGGGTAATTTAGATCCATATGAATGGACAAAACAAGAATGCTACGCACCTGTCATCTCGCTACTCGAACTTCGGCTACTCACTTCTATAGCTGTTCACTTCAGGAAGACCCTCAAAAGTGGAGATGTAAAGCAGGCCTTTGTACAGGCTATTCTACCAGATAATGAAAGATACATCCTCAGACCACCAGCAGGTTGCCCTCTCACACCTCCCAATTCATACTGGCTACTAAAAAGAACATTATATGGTCTTAAAAGAAGTCCTCGTCATTGGTATGATAGAATATCGAAACTACTTACCGATATAGGACTATCAAAATGCCCTAATGCACCCTGCATCTTCACCGGCACCATTATACAGGGAAAATCTCCCCTCTATTTAGGCCTATACGTTGATGACTTCGTGTATTTCTTAGAAAGCACAGAAGTAGAAGAAGCATTTGAGAAGAAATTGGGTAAGTTAACAAAAGTTGATTTCATGGGCACAGTCTCTCACTTCCTTGGTATAAAATTCCAATGGAGACTTACCGAAAACAATGTAAAAGTACATTTATCCCAAGAAGCATTTTCCGAAAATCTTATTCAACAAGCGGGATTATCGTCGGAATCCACAACAGTCACCAGAACACCATATCGATCTGGATGTCCAGTCGATTCACTTCCAGATTTCATACCTCCAAATCCATCGAATACAAGCTCCCAATTAGAAACAGAGATGCGAAGCTATGTAGGCTCGCTTCTATGGCTAAGTCAAGGGACTCGCCCTGACTTGGCCACAATCACCAATATTCTAGCACAATATCAAAATTGTCCTACCAAAAGACATATAACTTCTGCAAAATTCGCAATAAAATACCTTAAAGGCACTAAATCACATGGAATAACATTCGATAGCGATAAAGATCTCAAATTAATGGCTTACCTTAACTTTCCACTGCCGAGTGACAAAATAACTGGAATCACGGACGCGAATTGGGGTCCACAGGACCAATCAGTCCCAAAATCATATCAACCACCCCAGGAATTGAAATTATTTAAAACCAGATCATTGTCTGGCCACCTAATCTTTCTACACGGCCCAATCCACTGGATGTCCAAGCGCCAAAAGATTACCGCTTGCAGCTCAGGTGAAGCGGAAATATACGCCACGGACATGTGTGTCAGAGATATCCTATTCATAAGGAATATAATCAAAGACCTTCACATGGACAAGTATTTCTTCAATCCAAAAACCAAAATATATAACGACAACATGGCCTGTATACACTGGGCTAAGAACACAACATCCAAAGGACTTAGATACATTCAAATTAAAGAAAATGCAATTCGAGAACTCTCTCACCTGTTTGATATCAAGCATATAGCAGGAAAACAAAATCCAGCAGACCTCCTATCAAAAGAAGATAAAGATACGATGCACTTCACAATGTTCCGTGATCAGTTGGTCCCGAAACCATATATTTAAAAGTAGCGCCCACAGTTGCAATGACTATAAACGTCATCGAGTACAAGGGGGGTGTTACGTTATACGTACGTAGATATACTCTAATAACTATTATAAAACCTCACAATTACAGCCACTACAAATAAGAAATGTGCATTTTTTCTGAATGAAGAGATCCGTCACACCCTAATATCGGTCATGTCACTTTGCAAAGGCGTGTTCATGAACAAAAATTTAAGCTTTCTAGCGAAAATCAATCTGTTTCGATTAGTAGGGCGTGAAGACTGGCTATACACCTAAGTGTGATTCCCGTAGTAACACGTTAAAAACTATAACATACAAACAACAACAACAACTTACAAAGTGTATTAAAATTGTGACATCGTAAATCCTGTTTTTGAAATTGAGCATTATCATTACGCTAGAAATGTGAGACCCTAATTACGAATATTAATTAGGAGAATACAAAATTGTATATAGAAAGATACAATGTAGCCACATTCATCCGAAATAGGATTGTTAGTGTTTCAAAATCTCGAGTTTGAATTGTTTTTATTGAAACATTGAAACTTGGCGCGCCTATCAATAATACATTCTTAAACGTTGACATCATTTATGAAAGTCTCAACTGTAGATGGATCGGAAAGAGATCAACCAACTCATGTTATCGCCAAGAAACTTGATCAATTCATTTTTCTTTGTAGCATCAAAAAATGTACAACCAAAACAATATAACACAGCAAACTGACGACATTGATACTAGCAATAAGAATATGAAAACAAAGATAAATGCAAATGAGAATGATTTCAGAACCACAAAAAGAGTCCCTTTGAAATCCCCAACTTTATCTTCCTCATATCGAAAAATGGACTTAAATATAGATGGGGAAATGGCCATGGAAGATACATTTGCATTGACGGATTTTTCTTCTCCCATTGCGAAAGTTAATTCTCGTGATGGCATGAGTCCAGCAAGTGATGAGATGCAATCAAAAGAAGCAAATACAGATGTTCATAATCCATTATCAACAACCGCAGCCCAAGCTATAAATCAACCCTTCCACGATTCTTTTGTTGCAAGCACCAAAGTTCCGGTGTTTAGTTCTAGTAATGAAACTCATGAAGAAGAAACTAATATTACGAAAAGTGTGCACATTCAAAACCATACAATAAACTTTCCATCCAATCCACCAACACTTCATATAAACGCATCTGAAATTTCACAAATGCAAGTATCACAATCACATGTATCAAGCAAGCAGAATCCTCCAGCCTTCTCTTCTATTTCAAATCTCTCTACTCCTTCCTTTTTCCAGTCCAATCAAAGTAGACTTAACAGATCACAAACACTACCACTGATCAAACCAACATTGACTCAAAATACATCAGCAATGAACTCAACAACTGCATCTATATTAGATCAGTGGAGAACGGAAAGACTACGAGATAATGTGTCGAATGAAAAGAAAAATAATACTGATACTGACTCAATCTTACCTAAACTTAATGACACGACAGTCTCTCCATCAAAGCTCGATGAAATTCAAATAGGAAAATTCTCCATTAGCCCCATGAGTAATGCTCTATCAGCAATAGAATCTGGAAATGTAAGACATTCATTCTTCCAAAGTAAGACAGCTGAAAATATGAATCAAAAGTTCCCACACTCGCAATCAATTCTACAAGATCCAGGCATATTTCGTATTACTCCTCAAAATGATATTGATAATGCATCTTTTCCAAACTCATCTCAAGTCACCATAGATTCCAATAATAAATCATTAAACGCACAAGCAATGCAGAAGCAATTAATGGCGCTTATACAATCCTTGCAAATAAGTTTACAAAAATCCTCTTCTAAAATCAATATGCAGGAAACTGACATAAATAAATATGAAATAGATCTGGAAAGGTTTCAAAATGAGCTATCGCAAGAAAAATCTCAAAAGAAGCACCTATCAGAATTTATGGAATCGATGCTCAAAGACATCCAAAGCAAAACTTTAGAAATAGATGAATTTTGTACTGAGAATAATATTGACTGCAAGAACTTGATATTCGCGAAGGAGGAAAATGAAAATATATCTATACTTGTGAAGAAATCTATGGAAAATCTACTTCAGCAGGGTCTCTCAAATCTTTATCAATGTATCACTAAATGTATTGCAGCTACAAAAAAATCTAGTGAGAGATCTCATATTATGTCACAAAAAGCAGAGCAAGCAATGGTTAAGCTTCAGTCGAACAGTGAAAATTCCAAAGCGATCCAAAAGCAAATTCATAATTTGAGAAAGGAGGAGTACTTACTATCTGACAAAGTGAAAAAGTTACGATCTGAGAAATTGCAACTTGATATGGATTGTGAAACGTCTCAACAAAATCTGGAGGGCCTGAATACAAATCTGAATGTGAAGGAAGAACGGCTAAAGTTCTTGGATCAAAAGCAAAATGACCAAGAAAGTCAAATCAAAACGCATCGCCAAACTCTCCAATCACTTCATGAAGAGCATAAGAAAATGCAGGATTTGATACGCAAAGGAAGAAACGAGCTTGGCTCACTGAAAGAAAGCCTCATAGAAAAAAGCGACGAGGTCAACAAATGTAAGATAACTTGTAAAAAAATAATGAAGGAAGCTGATGAGAAGAAATACCGAGCCGAATCTGCTCAGAATGAAGCCGTACGTATGAAAAAGGAAATTGTATTATTAAAGAAGCAAGCTGCTGACCAGATGGCGGAAGTTCATGGATTAAAATCTAAATGCCAAGAAGAATACATACAAATGTTAAACATGGCGGATGAAACAAAAAAGAATGCTGATATGAAAATGAAAGATGCAGAGGTGATGTATGCTAGTGCACAAGAAATCTCAGATTCAGCAAATGCGGACGTTGAAAAGGTAGAGGCTAAAAAAAAAGAACTTGCACATAAGGAAAAAATGTTGGCTCAAGAAACAAAGGATATGGATTTGCGGAAACAGGAAATCGAATCAAACTTCATTCTTTTGAGTAAATCAAGAATGCAACTTAAAAAAGAAAGTGGAGCATTGGCAAACCGAAGAAGCACAATTGAAAAGGAAGAAGAGGTGATAAAGAGTGTACAAGAGCAACTACTTGAGATGCAAAATTCACAGATGCAAGTGGAAAATTCACAGCAAATACAACATCAGAATATTGAAAAACAGCAACGAGAAATTAGTGTAAATCAAAAGTTTTTAAAAGAGGAGAAAGTCTCTCTGGATGATTTCCGGAAGGAAATGGAAGATCTTCAAACCGAAATCCACGAAAGAGAGCTTCATTTCGATGAGATTAGCATGAGTTTTCAAATGCAAAAAAAGGACCTGGAACAAAGAGAGCAAGTGCTTACCAAGTTGAAAAAAGAAGTACTTCAGAAAGAAAAAGAATTAGGAGATCATATTAATCAATTTGATATAAAGGAAAGGTCTCTTGAGGAAAGGACCAGAATGATAGTTGTTGGCGAAGATGAGCTTTCTTTACTGAAAGATAGTGTTTTGGAACGTGAGAAGAAATTGAAGCATGATGAACAACTGTTAAATGATTCAAACGAAGCTGTGGAACAGGATCGAATTGAATTGGAACGAGCTCGAAAAACCGTGAAAGATGAAAAAAGAAGTTTGGAAAGAAGTAGGACATCATTTAAAGCTGATTTGGAGACTTTTGAACGAACACAAAAAAAACATATCGAATCAAATACGGAAGAAATTAAGCGACTATCTGACCTAAAAGAGCTATTGTCCCAACAGGAAGATACACTAAGGAAATCTTTTGCTGATATTAAATCTCGCGAGGGCATCGTACTGGATAAAGAAAACAAAATAGCTGCCAAAGTTCAGGAATTGTTATCTCGTGAATCAGAGATTTCTCAATCTGAATCTCATATGGAAAGTCAGAAAGACGACTTTTCAGTGAAAGTGGGGGTGTTGAATGCAGCACTTTCTGATTCGGAGATCAAATTGAAAAAGGAAAAAACAGAAACGCAAAAAATGAAGAAGAAGCGCGTTGCAATGGAATCACAGTTTCAAAAGATGCAAGATGAGGCTAAACTAATACGTACAAATGCCGAACAAAAGATAGAGTTGGCCATGAACGAACTAATTGGGTTAAAGGAACAAATTGATCAAAACCAATCCTTACTTAAGTCAATAAAAAATCGTGTAGTACAGGCCAAAGAAGAAGAAAAGATTGTGATGGCAGACAAAGAAACATCATTACGAAATTTGAAGAGCAAGGTGAGTCGATCATTGTGGAGACGCATTATCTTATTATCGCTTTAGCTTCACCTTAGTATTTCTTATTGCAAAATTTTCACCAGCTAAATGAATTAAAAAATGACAAGGATTTTTTTGAGGAACAAATCCAAGCCTTGAGAGTTGCTATAGAGGACGATACACACAAACACGAAAAAGTTATCCAACAAGTTCAAAACGAACGCGAAAAATTTCACAATCATAAAATGGAACGAGTGCAAGAAATGCAAACGATCATAGAATCAAAAAAGCATAATTTCAATGAGCACTTTACTCGAGTAAAGAACAACACAAAGATTGAAATTGAAGATTTGGCAATGTCTTTTCTTAAAACGTTCGACACTTCATCGGCAGAACTTCACAGAAAGGCAGATAAACTCATACAACTTAAGTTCGATATAGAAAAGACGGCAGAAAAGTTAAGTGAAGATCGAAAAATTCTATCAAAAAATAAGACAGACTATGACCTGGAGAGAAAGAAACTTGACATGCTTCTTCAACGTGTGAGTAAATCATCCAGTCAAGAAGCCGCACAAATCAAGAAGCTTGAATATGATCTGACAGCTGTTAAAGACGCACAAGAAGTAGAGAAAAAGGAGCATTCGAGGTTGATGTTCATTGAGTCAAAAAAGAATAGAGAAAGAATGACCCAGTTAAAGTTTCAACTAGAAGAAGACAACAGAAAATCCAACCTTGAAACCAGGTCTAAATTGATGAAGGAAATCCATAGTTTACAAAAAGATAAAGAAGTTCTATCAAATGCTTTAGAAATGCAAAAAGAATCGTTAATGAAAAAGATAGAAATTTTATCATACGACAAACAAAACCTTGAAGATTCTTTATGTTCATACAACATTAAACTAGCAGACGCGCAAAGAATCGCAGACAATTCCAGAGAAAACTTAGCAAAATTACAAGAAGAACTCGCCAACGAAATAGATCAGCAACAAAAAATTGAGAAAAAATCCAAAGATGTCTTCAGTGCCGCAGAGAAAGAACAACAGGATAAACTGAATGATATGATTAGGGGTGTCAAAGAACAAAGTGCCGCGTTGATAGTGAAAGAGGAAGAATACAATAGTAAAAAACAAGCTCTTATGAACGATCAACAATCGCTCAAAGAGCAATTTGCAAATATTAATGAATCAATATTTTCTCAGAAGAAATTAGAGAGTCAGATTAATGAAGAGGTAAATTCTTTTTTTTTCACCAGTATTTCTAAGTTCTTTTTTTAATTGCTTTTGCATGTGCCTCTTACTCCAATCCAGAAATCGATGCTAGCACTCAGTAGAGAAGCTCTAATTAAGAGAGAAGAAGAGCTAGTATTGCAGACAAAAAAACTTATGCAAAAAAATCGTCATTTTGCTCTTAAAAAGATTATTGGTAAATCGCAAAATATGCTTCAAAAAACAATGACATCTAAAGCGTTTTATATGTGGTCTTTTTACTCAGCAAAACATCATCTAATATCTCAAAGAAATTCACACGAAATTAAATTGAAAAGTATAGAAAAATCACATGCTCGTTTTACCGAAGAAAACGACAAAGTTTGGCGCATGAGAGAAGACATGCAGCAAAAAAAGGACGAGCAACTTCATGGAAAAGAAAGCGAAATTAAAATCGCGCAAGAAGCATTGAAAACTACCGTAATTGAAACAGAAATTTTACAAAAAGAGTTGGACTCGAGAAAAAAGCTTTTATCTATGAGGGAAAAAGATTTATGTGAGATGGGGAATGAGCACAAGAAAAAGGAGCAGCAATTACTGGATAAGGTTAAAGAAATGGACGATTCTCAAGAAAAACTTCAACGACAAATCTTGCAACTAAAAGAAGAGCAATCACAACGTCTGAATGAATATGCTTCAAAAAATCAAGCACTAGATGCACTGCGTGAAAAAATAGAGCAAGAACGCATTGCACTAGACAAGAAAACTCTTGATACTGAAGAAAGATCAAAAGTCTTGGACGAAAAAGAGCTTATGTTAGAGAAGATGGGAAATGAACTCGAGAAAGCTAGGTTGAAGATTAAATCGAATGAAGAATTTCTGGCTTCTAAAGTAGAGTTATTGGCTCATGGAAGTGCTTCCAAAAACAAAAGTGCTTCCAAACTTCGTGGGAAAGAGCTGACTTTACAGCAAATGGAAGAGGGTTTGAGGGTTAGAAGTAAGGAGATTCAAGAAAAAGAATTCAATTTAAATGTTGATATTGCAAATATGAAAGAAAGTCAGATCCGTATTAAAGAATTAGCTTTACAGCTTAAAAAGAAAAACGAAGAAGTATTGCGCGATCAGGTATTGCTAAAAGAACGTTTACAAAAATGCGATGAATGCGAAGATGAGTTAAAATTATGGCAAGAGCGGCTTGATTATACAGCATCATCACTGAAAGTGAGAGAAAAAGAGCTTGCAGCCATAAATTTGGCTGGTTTTAGAAATTCAAACGAGGAGTCAGATTAATGTTTTTATGTTCAATATATGTCTATTAGATCTCATAAAGTAAAGAAAGTGTATTATTTCTATACTTGTGTCTACAAAAATTCTCGAGATATAATTCTGTACCATTGTATATCAGATTTCTTTAATGAAGGAAACTTTATCTACAAAGTTTTGTGCATTACATTTGCGGCACTTCTTGATGGTAAGTCTCGAAGGAGTAAAAATATCCATTTCTTTATCAAACATCTCTACCGGAACAAAGCATTGCAACGGACATAGTTAAGTTTCCATTACATTTTTTTAAGCATTTTACAGCTTTACCTCTTGGGAATCCCATAGATACCAGACTAGATACATCACGGTCACTTATGGCCTTTACTTTTGGACAATTCTTCGTCATGGTCTTAGTAGAAGACGAAGATGTAGAGTGGCTGATGCTTTGATTATCCGTTTTTCGTTTAACAATAGCATCGTCGACGTAGTAGTTTTGTATATGTTTGGATTGTTCATCGTGTAATATAAACTTTCGATTTGATTGAAGTCGTTTGAATCGTTGGTTGTAATCAATATTTGAAGATTTTTCATTGTTAATAGATATCTCATTTTTGGATTGGTCTCGATATATTTTCTCTCCTAAAGGCTCATAAAAAAAAGTGGGGCTTCTTGGATCTTTCTTACTTTGCTTAAAAATCTCATTGTACTCGTGGTTCGAACTTTGTTTGGATGTTCTGCTTGGTGATGATTGCGTGCTTGGCGTGGAAATTTCTCTTTCTATTGATATCTTTGGTTGGTTATTTTTATTTGAAAAGGAACTGAAAGAAGATGCCGAGCGAGTTCCTTGGTTTGCTTCATTACGAGACATGGATCTTTTCCTTTTTTGTTTTTGTCGATGCATGACACTTTCACTAGGTTTCAAAAAGCACATATTAACAAAATCATACACTCTATAGTTCTTGCTCTGCTTTTTCGCATGTTTTGGAGAAAGCCGCTTGTCATGCCTTCGATTTGGGGGTTCTGATATGTTATTTGATTTTCTCGTACTTTTGGCAGACTTGAAAACATCTTTTCGATTTGCCTTGGGATGCAAAGAGGGTGTAGAAATGGTAGTAGAAGTAGGATTATTGCTCTTTGTTAATGAACGCTCGCTTTTATAGCGATGCTGTTTTCCATTGGATTCTTGCTCGAGTGCTTCTGCCAATTTCCGATCTTGTTCTATCATCTTCAACTTTTGTCGAGATTCTTCCTCACTTTCTTCCAAACCTAGCTTTTGACGACCTTGCGAAGACCTCATTTCTGATTGGATATATTTATAATCATCATATTCTTGCTTTAGCTTTGGATCTCGTCGTAACAATTCATTCAAAACTTCTCCTTTTTTCGCCCAGTTTGATTGAGGTGTTTTATCCTCGCGGGGTTGACCAATGCCATCTTCATCTTCATAATCGCTATCTTCGTTTGCTGCTGAAGACGAATCACTGTCATCGAAGAGTGTATGGTGATTCTGTGGTGCTAGCTCACTGTTTGTTTCCGGTGTTTCAATAGATTGTGCTGACGTTGATGATTGCTCACAGTTGACTAGTTGTGCAGGATTTGTTGGTGGTATTGATGACGACTCGTTTAATTTTGATAATACCTCTTGAACCTTCTTCATAACTATGGCAACACGTTTTGTGTGTGTAATGGCATCTAGAAACGTTTCATCTCGGTGCTTTTGTTGAATCAATCTTTGCAAACCTCTCTGACTAAATTTGGAAGAGCAATGTGGACATTTCGCGTCCACTGTAAATTTAGGGTTTTGCTCATTATCATCACGATATTCTAGTTCTATAACATCCGACGATACTCGCATCATATATTTTACACAGGTCCGACACATGAGTACATAATTCAATCGTTGAAGTTGCAGTTCCTTCACATGAAGTATGTTGAAAATATCGCATAACGATTTTGCATTTTCAATTCGTCTTATGATTCCATAAGAAGAAGAATGTTCTTTATTTTCATCCATCAAAGTCATAGATGCCATTTCAATAGGATGTGGTAATGGCCCTACAACAAATTTAGAAAGACAGACACATTTGGGAAGAGGCAACAACTCTACAACTTCTTCCTCCTCATGTTGTTTTCCGTCAGAGGAGTGGATTGGTTCAGATTCTTCACTATAACAAACAGAACATATCGGAATTTCCAGCTGCTTGAGTTGATCAATAATTTTCAATGGATCGTCTTCGATCACTATGGTAGATGATTGCTTTTGTTTGGACTTTGTTCTCGGCATGGCGGGTATTTAGCATGAAAATATCAATGCAGCTTCTTCTTTTTATGATAAAATAGTATTATTGATAAAATAGATAATAAAATAAATTAGACGCGCTCTTGATAAAGGGTGATAACCAGACAACTAAAATAGAGTGGTGATAGGTTATTATACTATTCTATCTACTACATACGTCATACCTACAACACCCCCCCATGCTAAACATTTTCCAATATTGATAATGTTCTATGATCATTAACTTGTTTCCTCTGTAACTGCTGTTTCTCTTCCTCTGTATCATCCTTTCCCTTTTTGATCTCTTTTATGATTTCTAACTTTTCATTGTTTCTGAATACCTTAGGTACAATCCTTCCCATCAATCGATCAAAGTGTTTATAATGGAGTATTCTAGGTAGAGCTTTTGTCATTACATCTGATGCATTGTCCGTGTTACTCACGAATTTGAGTGCCAATAGGTCGTGCTCAATCCAGTCTAGAATCGCAAACTGGCTAGTATCAACGTGGCGCGTCCTCCGTGTTGGTTGTTTCGCTCTTGTCATCAGGAGAACTCCTTGATTGCCCTCATACAAGATTGTAGCATTGCTTTGATCTATTCCTAATTCCTCAAGAATTGTTCTCAGATACAATATGATTTTCTGTCATCACAAGCTGCTGAAAATCCGGCTTCAGTGGAACTTGTTGCTATGGTCCTCTGAAGTTTGCTTTTATACACAACTACTGCCCCACCAAATAGTACTGTTCTACCTGATACACTTCGTCTGTGTTTATTATCTCCTGCCCAATCACTACCTACAAAACCATGTAAGTCATGCATTTTTGTGTCAATATTTTGCATATATTCTTTGACTTGCACAATTTCCTTCTCATCACTGTAGTAGGGTGGCAAAATTCCCAATTGTATCGATGTGAAACTGGTTTTTCTATCTCTCCAAAACTATAGACCATCTTTCTTGGTGACACGTAAGTATCTAAAACATTATTGAGGGCAACATAGTGAATCTCCGCTGGTCTATTTGCATATTGTGGCAATTTTGTTATAGCTATGGAGATGTCAGGTTGACATGTAACCATAGCATACAACACTTCACCCAATGTCTGTCAATATTTGAATTTCATCTTCCTTTCCAATTCCTTTTGATCTTTAATATTTATAGGTCCTTCACCTAATTTAAGTTCATGAATATATGCACTTTCTGTTTGCATTGGTATGCACCTTTCTTTCAATTTGAATTGTGTATTATTCCAATTATGCTTTTCCAGTATTTTATCAATTTAGTGCTCATTATGAATTTTCACATAACTATTTGTTTGCAATATTTGTACAACATTGAACCTATCCATAATTCCAAGGTTTTTCAGTGGTGTAGACAGGTATTCACTCATGAGATTGATTACTTTGTTGCATATGGATGCACCCCCCGCCGCAACTGCAAAATCATCAACTTGGCGAAGAAACAGAATTCTTTTTTCATGTTGGTATTAAGTTCAACTTTTTCTGCATGATTTCATCAATAAAGCCACTCCATAATCGCGGAGCTTCAGGATGCCCCTGAATTTCATGTTTACTCTTAGCACAGTTCCTTTCTTTACCTCAACCTCGCCCTTTATCTCTATACCAATCTTTATAGGGCGTGTTGACTAGAACATATAATGGTGTAACTGGTGGTGGTGCTTCAGCACCTATTGCAAGAAAATGAAGGTATGTGACTATTGCCCAGAAGACGCCCTGAGCTGGCTGTTCTACACAGGCAGAATATGTTTCAGCTAGTGTAATTGAGCCTTTGTGTCCTAGGTTGCAATTGCAACAGCATCATGATTTATTGGTTCTGTCAGTCTTTATGAGGTTAGTCCATAAAAGACTCAATATATTTGTATTGATAGGTCTATCTTCTGGCTCACCAAACATTTGCTTCTGCTCATATTGGTCTAGTTGCTTTGCCTCTGGATTTTTCCAATCTGCCCAATCTGATTGTTGCTTAAGATATTTTCTTGTAAGTTTGTTTGGGATTATCTTACTTTCATTATCTTTGTCATTTTCGTTTCCAAGTTTTCTTACTTTAGCCTCCCATTCATCTTCTTCTTTGATTGAATAATGTGCTGTAATCGTTGCATCTTGTTTTAACTCATGATGATGAATGACGACAATATTGAGTTGATCAAAATGAAGTTGCGGTATTCCTTTATGCGGGTGCATCGGGATTTTTCTAAGGTTCGAAAATTCAACTTTATTTTGTGTTTTCCATCCTTATGATTCGATTTAATATTCGTAACAATATTGGTGACATCATCAATGCTTCTCACACTCTTTCCATCCACACACACTTAATGGGATCCCTTCAGTTGGCTTCTCCATCTAGTAATTTTTGCTGTCGGTGTAACTTTCCTACAATATAACTAGATAAGTCTATCCTCTTGAGTTGTATTGTCTAGTTCCATACCTAACAAAAGATCATTGTCACACATTTTGCATTCTACCTCCTCTAGCATTGGTCCATATGGATTATTTGACAATACAATATTTTGAATCTCTTCATGATGCATATATCTATCTTGAACTTTGCAAATCCTGTCAGTGCTACCAAATCCTTGATCAGCTCTGGTTATTTCATCAAGTTTCGTCTTGAAATGTTTAGGTGAGTCCATTGCACATTTTTTGATAATGATTTGTCCAATTTTATCTCTAATTTCAAAGTACTGTGGATTACTCCCTATATTATGCATAAGCACTACAATCTCACCTCGAAAATTTCTATCTACAACCCCTGCTCTGACATCAATAAGCTTCTTGATTGCATTTCCACTTGTCGATGCAATTCATCCGTAGGTTCCTTTCGGTAAGGCCATGACTATACCAGTTCGAACTGGTTTAATAGTGTGTGGGGTAATTTGGAATGCTTATATTGCATACAAATCCAATCCTGCTGAGTCCTTTTAAGCTCGTTTTGGAAGTTTAGATTATTGATGTAGTTTCATGAAATAAAATAAAATAACTCAAAGATTTAATAATTAATTTAATTACTTATTCATGTACCGATTTTTTGAGGTCGCACTATACTATATAGGGGCGACCCGCAGAGTGAAAATTAACACGACTTCTGATGAAAACAACAGCATGTATTTTGATACAAATGAAAACGAATCTTTCATGATGAATGAAAAAGAAAAATTCACGTAACCCCGATTTGTTCGCAAACAGTCAGGGAGGGGGACTTACGGAAGTCTCTATGATCCTATTCCCATTAGATGCATCCGAGATTGATTGTGAGACCATTCATTGGGATCTTCGGTGTGTATACGCGTACGTTTTGCAGGAGGAGCATCCGCTAGGTTCGGATCATTTTTTTCGCTTCGTTGTCATCCATTCCCGAAGAGTACTTTGGAATTGGTGATCGTCAGTATCAAATACAGCGTCTCGAACACGTATCGCTTGCTTGTAGGCCTCTAACCATCCTACCATTGCGTCGTTCGATTGTGATGTCAGTTCGACGAGCGGTGTTTCATATAGATGATGGTCCTTTGCTAATAAGCCAGTTTTTGTGTTCTGGCGGTATTTCTCGTTCACTCTAGATTGGAGATCCTCTCTTTTTCTCGATACTTTGACTTTTTGGATTTTGTGCTTATGGACGAATTGATTCCGCAATTACCATTGCGGAATATAGAAGAGTGTCCATATGCGTTGGAAGACCACTTTTGTCCAGAGAAATCCATTTTTCGGCGATCCCATTGAATTATAATACTTTTCAGGGCTCGATATCGCTGAAGGTATCGGAATCCGAACCAAAAGGGTCTTCTTCTTTGTCTTCATCTTCTTTGGAAGAGGAGGATTCGTTTTATCTCCTCAAAGGCCTTGATCTTCTTCTCGGACCTCTTGCGAAACTTCTTTTTGCGTTTAGCATTGACTTACTCAGTATACTGAGTCATCACTTCTTTGAACATTGCTTGGACTTGCTTGTCGCGATGTATGTTCTTGATGTCCTTGGAATACTTGGATTGCAAGATATCCGCGTGACGCTTCATCATACGGCACTCTTCCGTAGAGTGAGTGCACTTGCCATGGAGCATGCAGTGCTTTCCGTTGGTTTTGAAACCAGAGGTAGTTTTCCTTTTCTTAGGAATAGGTTTGTCATGGTTGAAAGAAACCTTCTTTTCAATCCGATTTGATTCTGACTCAGTGAGCTCAAGACGCTCACAAAATCCGACAAACTCCGCGATTGAGTGGTTGACGGGATCAAAGTCTTGAAGGATCATTGCCTTCTGCCAAGAGCCGGACATTCCAAACTCCGTGAGATCCAGAAGTTCATCACGGAGGAGCTTGGAGTCATTCGCATGCGCGAGAAACGAATTCACGTGCCTTCATATCACGAGGCTTGCGTAGGAAGCGCCTCATATAACGCTTCTGTGTCTGAAGGGCCTTAATGGGGAAGATATGCGCGGTAACTGCTGCCATGACTGTCTTATAGTTGGCTACTGTCTCGTTGTCGGTTTCCATTGCCTTGAGGTTGAACACCATGAGCGCATCACCATCAAGTAGCTTGCGGGTTAAGTTGTACTGGCCTGGACCGTTGCTTACGTTCTGGCCAGTAAGAGCTCGATCTACGTTGCGCCTCCACCTCAGAAACTCTTCTGCGGTTCCGGTCTTGAAGTAGGGGATCGGGAGATCATAAGTTGCTGAACCATCCGTGTCAGGGGACGTCTTACACTTGAGTACTGAATACTCTCCCTTGGTCAGGGAAGCCTTTGCTTCAGGCCTGGCTAAAGGGATAACAGGGACGACTTGATGACGGTTAGTTTGCAACTTGAGAGAACTGGTACTTACTTTCATCTTAGAATAGAATCAATGCAATCTGAATTGGAGTAACGTTACTATGCCTTATGCACGGATATGGATTAGAAATAAACTAATTCACAAAAGTTGAAAGGATGATAATTATGAGCTTATTTTATTTTGACTAAACTAATTCATAAATTAAACATACAGGACATATCAAACACATATTGGAAACCACACGGTTTCCACGATGAGGGCAGCTGACACTTGTGGGCCAGACAGATGACAGCTGGTCTTTGTCAACATTGTGAAAACCCCTGGCTCCATTTACTGATGGGCAACATTCTTCTTTAAAGCAATGTAGCTCTGCAGTACGTCTCTGGCAAAAATGATCTTCTTCCATTGCATCAACAATGGTCCATTGTACATTCCCTTTGGAACTCCTTGATTCGACAGTTTCCCCTATAAGTGCTTTGATGTCATTCCAAGCCTTACTGTATGCGCCTGCATGCCTTGTTGCAACATTGCTCTCGGCTCTTGTTTCTATAAAATCCTCTGGAGTAAAACAAAAAT